>JAEEGK010018715.1_pt1 | contig 14950 bp, 7 predicted proteins | sample 8958771 | NCBI WGS metagenome assembly JAEEGK01 (sample SAMN16246547, study PRJNA631951) | gut metagenome | biome: gut microbiome; feature: rumen; material: SC-attached | host: Bos | place: Iran: Karaj | collected 2018-10 | reverse complement strand
CTGTGCCCAGCCTTGCCGTCTGCCGTACACACTGGTGGATAAGAACGGGAAAGATTTGCTGGCAGGAAAAGATGCCGGGCAATATCTGTTAAGCCCGAAGGATCTGAACACACTGCGGATTTTACCGCAGATGATTGAAGCCGGCGTCATCTCGTATAAAATTGAAGGCCGCATGAAACGGCCGGAATACGTGGCGGTGGTAGTGGACGCGTACCGCCGGGCCATGGACAGCTACAAACGCGGGGCCTACGAAGTGCCGGCGAAGGATCTGGCTAACATCGAGCAGATTTTTAACCGGGATTTCACTACGGCCTATCTGGAAAAACATCAGGGCCGCCTGATGATGAGCGACCGCCGTCCCAACAACCGGGGAGTGCTCATCGGCCGCGTGCAGAAACTGAACAACGACCGTACCAAAGCGTTGGTGAAGCTGGACAAGGCGATCCGTACAGGCGACGGACTGGAGTTCTGGGTTAAAGTGGGCGGCCGCGTCGGCACAACAGTCAATACGCTCCGGGTCAACGGAAAGATAGTGGAAGAGGCAGCAGCGGGATCTCTGGCGGAGATTGATGTCCCAAAAGGCGTGCGGCTGAACGACCGTGTTTTCCGTACCCTGGACAGCGGGCTGATGGCTTACGCCGGGCAGTTCTACGGAGAGAAAAATAAAAAGCGGATACCCGTTACGGCAAAAGTAACTGCGCGTATGGGCAATCCGCTGGAAGTTATATTGAAAGACGCCGACGGCAACACCGGTGCCGCCCGGACGGATTTTATCGCGGAACCGGCACGGAAGCACGCACTGGATGAAGCGGCTGTGCGAAAGCAGATTGATCGTCTGGGAACCACGGAATACGAACTGGACAAACTGGAAACGGAAATCGGCGAAGGCCTGATGGTGCCTATGAGCGAGATCAACGAAGCGCGCCGCCGGGCCTGCGAAGCGTTGAACAAAGCAAGGCTGGAAGCCTTTGCGCCTGCCAGGGTGCAGGTAGAAAATAAAAATGTGATGCACCGCTGGCTGCATGAACTGGAACGTTCCGGTTCCCACGACAGTGCGGGAACAGATCAGCCTCTGCTTACGGTCTGGGCCGATACTCTGGACAAAGTGAAAGCAGCCCTGGAGGGCGGGGCAGACTGGATCATCTTTGGCGGTGACCGGTATACCTCGAGGGATGTGACCTTTACCGACTATGAAACGGCGCTGAAGCTGGTGCGCAGTACCGTACGCCACATTGCTTTTTCCACGCCCCGTATCGTGAAAGAAGGACAGCTGGGCTTTTTTGCGAAGTTTTTGCAGCAGGCGGAAACCTGCGGCGTCGATCTGCTGTATGTTCATAACACAGGCCTGTGGCAGCTGGTAAAGGATTTGGACCTGAAGACGCCGCTGTGGGCGGATATGAGCCTGAACATTTATAATACCCAGAGCCTGCAGTTCTGGCAGGAGGCGGGGGCCGCAGGCGCGACTCTGTCCGTGGAGCTGAATATGGGGCAGCTGGGTCATCTGGCAAAGGTCAGCCCGCTGCCGCTGGAGTGCCTGGTGCAGGGTCCCATTGAGATGATGGTATCGGAGTATTGCGCAGGCGGAAGTTTCCTGGGTAATCTGGATAAAGGCGCCTGCACGTTCAAATGCAAAGAGGAAATCTATCTCCACGACCGGAAGGACGCAAGGTTCCGTCTGGCGGGCGACCAGTTCTGCCGTATGCATGTGCTTAACTCACAGGACCTGTCTGTTTTAGGCGGCCTGGGGGAATTACGGGACATGGGCATTGCCAGGCTGCGCATTGACGGAAGAACGTACGGGCCGGACCAGCTGCGGGAGTTAGTGAAAAAGTTTAAAGAAATACTGGTGATGCATGTCGATGCGGTGGAAAACCTGCCGGGTACCACAAGGGGCCATTATTACCGGGGAGTGTTATAACAGATAAACTTTTACAGCCTGGGTTATATTTTTTCCAGCTTCGCCCTGAAGGAAATGCTTCGGGGCGTTTTTATATTGTCGAACTGCACTACATGGGCGCCCTTGTCTCTGTCCACATCGGTGACGGTGCCGTCGCCGAACACGGCGTGGCGTACCCGCTGTCCGATGGAAAATGTCATGTCGCTTTCCTTTTCCGGCATGTACTTCTGGCTGTAACCGATATATTCCCTGGCTTCTTTGATCAGTTCCGCGCGGGGCTCTTTCGTGTAGTGGAACAGATGCGGATTGATATCCAGAATAAAGCGGGAAGGGTATTGAGGTGAGCCGTCGAAGTTGCGGCCTGCTCCCCGGGATAAATACAGTCTGTCCCTGGCGCGGGTCATGGCTACAAAAGCCAGCCGCCGCTCTTCTTCCATCGCTTCCATGGTCCGCACTTTGCGGGAGGGGAAGATACCTTCGTTCATGCCGCACAGGAATACTGTGGAAAACTCCAGCCCCTTGGCTGCGTGAACCGTCATCAGTTTCACTTTGCCTTTGGCTTCGGCGCCGTCCGCATTGGTGAACAGGGCCACATGGGTCAGGTAATGGGGCAGGGAAACTTCTTCGCCGCAGGTAGTTTCATATTCATAAACGGACTGCTTCAGTTCCGCTACATTGTCGAGGCGTTCCTGGCTTCCTTCCGTGCGCAGCATTTTCTCGTAACCGCTTTCGTTCAGAATGGCGGCAAGGATCTCAGAAACGGGGCGGTCTTCATATCCGGCGGCGTAGCGCTCTATCAGTGATACGAACTGACCGGCTCTGGTCCCTTTAAAGATGGGATCATCCAGAGTCTCCGTAAGGGCCTGGTATAAAGTGACCCCATGCTGCGCCGCGTATTCTTCCAGAAAAGCCAGCCGGCGTTTACCCATGTTGCGCTTGGGCGCGTTGACGATGCGCCGGAAGGACAGGTCGTCCTTGTAAGCGATCATCCGCAGGTAACTGAGGGCATCCTTGATTTCCATCCGGTCAAAAAACTGCACACCGCTGTAAATGGTGTAGGGTATCTTTTCTTCCAGAAATACCTGTTCGATGGCCCGGGTCACGTAGTGAGCCCGGTACAGGAGGGTGATATCCGCATAATCTACGCCTTCTGCCTGCAGGCGTCGGATCTCTTCGCAGATCCACTTTGCCTCGCCTTCCTGGGTGTCCGCAAAGTGGCAGACTACCGGTGCACCTGCGGTACGGCGGGGCAGCAGTTCCTTTTGGATGCGGTATTTGTTTTTTTCAATGAGGGAATTGGCTGCTGCCAGGATCTCGGGGGTGGAACGGTAATTCTCCATCATCATGATAGTCCGGGTGCATGGGAACTTTGTGGCAAAATCCATCAGGAAGCGTCCGTCTGCTCCACGCCAGGTGTAAATGGTCTGATCCGGGTCGCCCACCACGAACAGGTTCCTGTGCCAGGCGCGCAGCGCTTCCATCAGTTCATACTGGAGGGCGTCGATGTCCTGGAATTCATCGATCATGATGTACTCCAGCCGCTGCTGCCATTTCAGACGGATGTCTTCCCGTTCTTTGAAAATATGCAGCGTGAACTTGATCAGGTCGTTGTAATCCAGGCCGAAGCATTTCTTTTCCTGATAGAGATAACCGAAAAAGATGATATCCTCTGCCCGGGCTGCTGCGTCATACTTTTCTTTCAGCGCTTCCAGGGGCAGGGCTATCATGTCCCTGTAATATTCCGGTCTTTTGAACAGCTTTTGCATTTCGATCATGTCCCGGGCCATGGAAAAGGTCATGTCCCGCAACGTCAGGCCTCTTTCTTCGTAAATGATCTGCAGCATGGCGTCGATGTCGGAATTGTCCAGCACCAGAAAGCTTTTGGGATAACCTGCGGCATAACTGTCTTCCTGCAGCACGGATACACAGAAGCCGTGAAAGGTGTTGATGTACCCCGTATCGTTGTCTCCGGTCAGGCTGTGGATGCGCTGCCGCATTTCATTGGCTGATTTATTGGTAAAGGTGACGCACAGGATATTGCCCGGCAAAATACCCAGCTCGTTTACCAGAAAGGCAAAACGGTGGGAGAGGGCCCGGGTTTTTCCCGAACCGGCCCCGGCGATAACACGGACATAGCCTTCCGTGGCGCGCACCGCTTCCTGCTGGGCGGCGTTGAGTTTCTGCATCAGATTTGTGTATTCGTAATTCTCTGTCATATGAAAAACCTCCGAAACAGATGTTCGCAATTATTTTAACACATGAACTGTCAAAAGAAAAGCGAACACGCCAAAGAAGTTTTTCACTGTTTCCGGTCCGGTGAAAAGTCCGTCAGAGTTGGTATATGCATTTGTGAAATTAACCTGCCGGTGATATACTATCTCTGGGGAAATGATATTTCAGAAAGAAACAAAGGAAAGAATGCGATGGACTGGGGCCGTATTTTTTTGGTGTTTACCGATATTTTGCTGCCTCTGGCGGCGGGATATTTTTTAAAAGTGCATACGCTGATGCCCCGGAGGTTCTGCGACTGGCTGATCAGGTTTAACGTGATTGTAATGGTTACGGTTCTTACGCTGATGAGTTTCTGGGTGCTGCCGTTGTCGGCGCAGCTTCTGTGGCTGCCGCTGATCGGTGTGCTGATTACCGCCGTTCCGGGCATTATCGGCGCGAAACTGTTTGCCGGCGGTTTTGACAACGATCTGGACAGGGGCGCCTATGTGATTTCCGCCATGCTTTCCAATATCGGGACCATTGGCGGGCTGTGCGCTTTCATCATGTACGGGGAGGCCGGGTTTGCCTATGTACAACTGGTAGCGGCGCCCCAAAATATCCTGATGGTGGCGGCGGCGTTCCCCATGGCAAAATACTATTATGAAAAGCATAAGGCGGCGGAAAATAAAGCGAAACTGCAGCTGAGTTTCCGGGAGATGTTCATAACCTGGAACCAGATGGGGATCCTGGGCATGGCAGCGGGAATCGCGCTGCAGATGTGCGGAATCGAACGTCCTCCGGTCCTGGGGGCGCTGTTTCATAATCTGGTACACATCCTCGCCTGGATATCCCTGCTGCCGGTAGGGTACCTGATTGACTTTTCCCGGGCCGGGCAGTATTACAGCAGGGTAACCAGCATGTTGTGGCTGCGTTTTGTGATTGTACCGGTGATTTTTTATGCGGGTTTCCGGCTTCTTTTTACAGACCAGATATTGCTGGGCTCGTTACTGATTATGGCGGCTGCGCCGGCTGCCATCAATTCTGTCATCACGGCGCAGCTTTACAGGCTGAACGTGGATTTGACCATCGCGTCATTTTTGCTGACAACGGTCGTTTTCGTTCTCGTTGTCTTTCCGGTATTTTTCTTTTATATTCATCTCGGCGGAAGGTTGTAACAAGGAAAGAGGAATCCTATGAACAATCGTGTTACAGGGCGTTTTGCCGTCAAAACGCTGGAGTTTGACAAAGTTAAAATGCGTGCCGCGGAAAAGGCGGCTACGGAGCTGGGAAAGGACAGACTGCTGGCTCTGGGCATCTCTTCGGATTTTGAAACCGTAAAGCGGATGCACATGGAAACAGCGGAAGCGTTGCGGATCATAAACGCCGGCCGGCGTTTTCCTTTCGGCGGGCTGTATAATATTGCGGAGGCAGTGAAGCGGGCCCGTATCGGCGGCGTGCTGGACGTGGAAGAACTGATGCAGATAAAGACAAGCATGCAGGCGTTCGGTACGCTGAAAGTGTTCCTGCTGACAGAAAGCGATGATCACCCGAACCTGGCGGAGTACGGAAGAAGTCTGGCGGAATTCCCCAGGCTGGTGCGCCAGCTGGAGAAAAGCATTTCGGAAAAGGGCGAGATTCTGGACACCGCTTCCGTAAAACTTGCCGGGCTCCGGGTCGGAATCGCTTCGGCGAAAAGCAAGGTCCGTTCGCAGTTGGAGAAAATCCTCCACGATCCCAACAACCAGAAGTTTTTTCAGGACGCGCTGGTTACTATGAGGGGAGACCGGTATGTGATTCCCATCAAACAGGAATACCGGGCTAACTTCCCCGGTATAGTCCACGATCAGAGCGGTACTGGAGCCACGCTGTTCATCGAACCCATGGCGGTAGTGAACCTGAATAATACGATCAAACGTTATATCGCGGAAGAAAAGGGAGAAGTTGAGCGGATCCTGCGGCAGCTTTCCGGCGCAGTGGGTGCGGAAGGTGAAACGTTGCTGCGCTGCCTGTCCGTGGCGGCGGATGTGGATGCCGTATATGCCAGGGCTCTGTACGCGCTGGATACAAAGGCCTGTCAGCCCCAGCTGGTTTCCAACGGCGGGCTGCGCATTGAAAAAGGACGGCACCCGCTGCTTCCTGCGGAAACAGCGGTACCGTTGGATGTGAATCTGGGTGAGACTTTTAATACGCTGCTGATCACCGGACCCAATACCGGCGGTAAAACGGTGGCGCTGAAAGCTGTGGGCCTGTTTGCCCTGATGAGCCAGACGGGCATGTTCGTTCCGGCACTGAATGCCAAACTTCCGGTGTTCCGCGCGGTATACGCGGATATCGGGGATGAGCAGAGTATCGAACAGAGTCTCTCCACTTTCTCCGGTCACATGATGAACCTTGTGAGCATTCTGCAGGAAGTGCGGGAACGGGACCTGGTGCTGGTAGATGAAATCTGCGCCGGGACGGATCCCAACGAAGGCGCGGCTCTGGCCATGTCTATTCTGGACCATCTGACAAAACAGGGCGTCTTCACTATGATGACCACCCATTACAGTGAGCTGAAGACTTTTGCCTACGGCCGGGAAGGCATGGAAAACGCCAGCGTGGAATTCAATCCGGATACGCTGCTGCCCACGTACCGTCTGCTCATGGGCGTGCCCGGCAGCAGCAATGCTTTCAACATCAGCCGCAGACTCGGGCTGTCTGAGGAAATCGTGCACAACGCCGGCGACCTTTTGAATGAAGAGCACGTGCATATGGAAGATGTATTGCAGGGCCTGGAAGGGGAACGTCGCCGCTTTGAGATCCGCAGCCGGGAAGTGGAAGACCTTCGGTATGAGAGCGAGAAGCTGCGGAACCAGCTGGCCTGGCAGAAAAAAGACTTTGAAAAGCAGAAGAATGAACTGCTGCGCAAGGCGCGCCTGCAGGCGGACGAAATCTACCGTACCAGCCGCAGGGAGGCGGAAACGGTACTGAAAGAACTGCGTTCGTTAAAAGCGGATATCGATGTGAAAGCGCTGCAGGCAAAAGCGGAGGAGGCCCGGAAACGGCTGGACAAACATCTCGCTATGGACGAGCCTCTGCCGGAAGGCACGCCTCTGACGCCGGACAACGCCCGGGCCGGCATGACAGTGCTGGTAAAGTCACTGCGCAAAAACGGGACCCTCCTGGAAGTGAAGGGAAAAGACGGAATGGTTTCCGTAGGCGTGTTAAAGATGACGGTGCCGTTATCCCAGTGCCTGCTGGTTAAAGACAAACCACAGGAACGGCCGAAACCGTCTAAGTATAAAAGCAGTTCTTCACACGCCATGTTTGCCGCCAAGACAGAAACAGCGGAACAGGAAGCAGATGTGCGGGGCATGACCACAGATGAGGCGATTCCCTTTGTGGACCGTGCCATCGACGATGCGCTTCTGGCAGGGATATCCCAGGTGCGCATCATACACGGTAAGGGAACCGGCGCGCTGCGGGCCGGCCTCCACGCCTATCTGAAAGGCCATAAGAACGTGGCTGCCATCGCGCTGGCGGATCTTGTCCGGGGAGGTGCCGGGGTGACGGTGGTGACGGTGAAATAAGAGCACGACCACACAAACTATTGCGTAGTAGCGGCAAAAAATCACAAGATATTGCAATAATGGGTTGTGGTTCTGTATATATTAGTGATATAATATTTATATATGTTCTAGGAGGGGCGATTTATGGCTTTTGTTGTTAAAAAGTTCGGTGGCAGCAGCGTGGCTACGCCGGAAAAGATTTATCATCTTGTAGATCGTGTGCTGGGCGAAAAGAAGCCTGATGACAAAATTGTGATCGTGGTTTCCGCCATGGGTGACACTACGGACGATCTGCTGACATTGGCGGGGCGTATCACCGGCCATATGCCGAAGCGGGAAATGGATATGCTGTTGTCTACCGGCGAACAGATTTCCATCGCATTATTGGCCAGCGCGTTTATGGAGCGTGGGCAGAAAGCGATCTCCTTTACCGGTTTCCAGGCGGGTATCCGCACCAACGCGAACCACACCAAGGCCGGAATTATGGAAGTGAAGGCAGACCGCGTCATGAAAGCGCTGGACGAGGGCAATGTCGTAATTGTAGCCGGGTTCCAGGGAATCACCGATGAAGGGGATATCACAACGCTGGGCCGCGGCGGCAGCGATACGACGGCTGTTGCGGTGGCAGCAGGACTGAAAGCGGACATCTGTGAGATTTATACCGATGTGGACGGAGTATATACAGCCGATCCCAGAGTGGTACCCAATGCGATTAAATTAAAAGAGATCACTTTCGGGGAAATGCTGGAGCTGGCCCGTCTGGGAGCCGGCGTTATGCAGCCCCGTGCTGTGGAATACGGCGAACTGACAGGAACAGACATTCATGTACGTTCCACGTTCAACAGGGTGGAAGGTACGATTATCAGAGGGGAGTATACGATGATGGAAGAGAAGAAGTTTATCATTCGCGGCGTGGCAAGCGATTCTAATGTGGCCAAGATTACTGTCCGTGGGGTTCCCGATGTGCCCGGTGTGGCTTACCGCATTTTTAACGGGCTGGCCAAAGAGAATATTGCGGTGGATATGATTGTGCAGAGCACCAGCGCCGTTAAGGAAAAGAACGATATTGTTTTCACCGTGACCAAGACCGATATGGCGGACACGGTGGGTGTGCTGGAGCAGCTGAAGAATGAAATCGGCTTTGCCCGTGTGGATGTGGAAGCCAATGTGGCCAAGGTTTCTATCGTTGGCGCAGGCATGCTGGGGAATCCCGGTGTGGCAGCCCGCATGTTCGGAGCGCTGGCCAGCGAGAACATCAATTTAGATGTAATCAGTACCTCTGAAATTACAATTTCCTGTCTCATCGCCAAAGAAGATGAGAAGAAAGCCGTGAACGTGGTGCACCGATTTTTCTTCCCAAATGAAGAAAAATAAAGGTTTTGCGGAAATTACGGCGTTGTTGGAAAATATGAAAGGTTAAAGGAGACTCAATATGTATAACAGCTTTGCGGCACCTCAGGCAAAGGGAAAGGCTGCCAATGATATTATTTTTGCGGCTAATGCGCTGGCAGTGGCCGACGCAGCGGCTATCGGTGCGGAAAATGTAACGAATGGCACTATCGGTGCCATCCTGGACGATGATTCCAAGCTGGTCTGTCTGCCAACAGTGGAGGCGGTGTACCGGAACCTGCCCATCAATGAAGTGATTGCTTACGCGCCTATTGCCGGCACACCTGATTTTTTGGAGAAGGTGCAGGTTGCTACTTTTGGGAAATTCCGTCCCAACGGTTTCACCAGTGCGGTAGCGACAACCGGCGGAACCGGCGGTATCCATCATGCAATCTGGAATTATACCGAGGCCGGTGACACGGTAATCACCGCGGATTGGTACTGGGGAGCCTATAAGGTGCTGTGCCTGGACATGGGGCGCAAACTGGATACCTATAAGATGCTGACGGACGACGGGAAATTCAATCTGCCGGCTTTGACTGAAAAAGTTAATGCACTGCTGGCAAAGCAGAACAGCATTATGGTTATCATTAATACGCCTGCCCACAATCCGACCGGTTACAGCCTGACCAGAGAAGATATGGAGCAGGTTGTGGCCATGTTGAAGAAGGCAACGGAAGGAACCGGGAAACAGGCAATCCTGTTCCTGGATGCGGCGTATATCGATTATGCAGGTGAGAAGGACGCGGTTCGCGAAGTTTTCAAAGCTCTGGATAACCTGCCGGAACGGGTGCTTGCCATCGTGCAGTACAGTATGTCCAAGGGCTTTACCATGTACGGCCAGCGGCTGGGCGCCATGATCTGCGTTTCTTCCAGTGAAGAGGCGGCAAAAGAATTCTTTGAGATCAACCAGTATACAAGCCGTGCTACCTGGTCTAACAACAACCGGGCGGCAATGCGCACGCTGGTGCAGATTTACAGTGATGATGCTTTGCTGACGGCTGTGGAGGCGGAACGGGATCATTATTACAAAATGATCAAGGCGCGGGCCGATGTTTTCGTGGAAGAGGCAAAAGCCTGCGGGCTGCCGATGATTCCGTATATTGCAGGTTTCTTCCTGTCAGTTCCCTGCGCAAATTCCCAGGCAGTGTGCGATATCCTGCATAAAGATCACATTTATCTGGTACCGTTGGCGGCCGGTGTGCGTATTGCGCTTTGCTCCATCCCGTTGCAGAAGATTCCCGGCATCGCCGCGAAACTGAACGATGCATTGAAGGCAGTGGAAGCTGCGAAAAAATAAATAATTGCTGTTTAGAGTAAGAAGGACACCGGTCTGATGACGGTTCCTTAAACAGATCAGGCTGAAGGTGAAACTTCAGCCTTTTTTGTAAAACAGAGACAGGACAATGAATGAACGGAGGTCTTTTATGCTGCTGATCACATTTCCGGACGGAACGAAAAAGTATTATGCAGAAGGAACGACGCTGGCGGAGATTGGCAGGGAGGTTGAGGCAGGGTATGATTCACCCCTTGCGGCCGGTGTTTTTAACGGGCAGGAGTACAGTCTGTCGTACCGGATCGCGGAAGATGGGGAAGTGGCTTTTATCCCTATGAATTCCGTGGAAGGGATGCGCGCGTTTGTACGCAGTATCACGTTTGTCTGCGATGTGGCGATGAAAAATCTGTTCCCGGAAACGGAACTGGAAGTCTGTAATTCACTGGGCAGCGCTCTGTACTGTACTATGCCGAAAAATCCGCTGGATCCGGGACAGCTGAAGCAGCTGGAAGATAAAATGCGCAGCATCATTGCGGAGAAACATCCTATAGTGACATTTCCGGTAGATCGGCAGGAAGCGATTGAGAGGGCAAGACAGGACCCATATCTGGGGCAGGATGTACTGGCGATGATTAACATGGCCCCGGAGTCCGAGACGCTTTTTGCCTATGAGTTGTGCGGGATACGGGAACCTTTTTTTGAACCGCTGCTGACAAGCACGGAACATTTGTCGGCCTTTGAACTGATTCCCTTTGACAAAGGATTTGTCATCAATTATCCGGAGGTAGGCGACTATACCGAACTGCCGCCCTGGGATACGGTGCGGCGCATTAATCGTGCCTATCAGGAGGCAGAAGAATGGTCTGCCATGATCGGTTGTAATACGATTTCCAAGTTGAACCGTATTATCCGGGAAGGGAGAGCTGACAAGATTATCCGCGTGGCGGAAGGGCTGCAGGAGAAAAAGTTTGTTGCTATGGCGGATTATATCACGCAGCACCGGGATAAGCTGAAGTTTATCCTGATTGCGGGCCCGTCTTCTTCCGGAAAAACCTCTTCAAATCAAAGGCTTTGCGTCCAGCTGGAAGTGAATGGGCTACACCCGATTCCCATTTCCATGGATAATTATTATGTGAACAGGGAAGATACACCGAAGAATCCGGACGGCACCTATGATTTTGAGCGGGTAGATGTGATTGATATCTCTCTGTTTAACGAGCATCTGAAGCGGCTGCTTCAGGGTGAGACTGTGATGCTTCCATATTATAATTTTATGACCGGTCACAGGGAGTACCGCGGTCAGACGATGTGCATGAAAGAAAACAGCGTTTTCGTAATAGAAGGAATTCATGCGCTGAACCGCAAAGTTACGGAATCGGTTCCGGACGAAAACAAGCTGAAGATATTTGTAAGTGCCCTTACTCCCATGTCGCTGGATGCCTTTAACCGTATCCATACGACAGATTTGCGGATGTTGCGGCGTATGGTCCGGGATTCAAAGTTCCGCTCTCATGACGCTTTGAATACAATCAAGATGTGGCCCTCTGTGCGAAGGGGAGAAGAAAAATATATCTTCCCCTATCAGGAGGAAGCGGATGTTTTCTTCAATACTTCTTTAATCTATGAACCGGCTATTTTACGCAAATTTGCAGTGCCGTTGTTGCAGACTGTGCCCAGGGAGGAAAAGGCTGCGTATTTTACGGCCCGAAGACTGCTGCGCCTGTTAGGGCTGATAGAACCGCTGGATGAAGACATGATTCCCAACAATTCTATTTTGAAAGAGTTTATCGGCGGTTCGGCTTTTGCGAAAGAATTGTAGAAGAGATATCGACGCGGTATTGTATGGTATCCGTTGACTATGTCAATAAAACATTATTCGGGATAGTCACATAAAAAAACAACTCCTGCTGGTCAAGGCCAGCAGGAGTTGTTTTGTTTACGTTGAGTTTTGTAAAAGCCGGTACATTTGACAGCAAAGACATAAACGCAGGCAACCGGCTTCTCTTAATGAGACAATTTCACTTTTTATTAGTTTTTTGCTGTGGTTTAACGGGTACAGGTTTTGAGGGAACGGGCTTTACGGGAACCGGTTTTTTCACGGACGGATCGGTCTTTTTTTCCGGTTTGTTACTCACCACAGGCTTATCTGCATTTTTAGATTTTGGTTTTACAACCTTTGGAGGTTTGGCCAGTGGGTCGTTTTGGAGTTTGGTTTCCTCTTCTTTATTCTTGTCTTCGTCTTCTTTGTTGCCGATATCCTTACCAACAGGGGTTACGGCTCCTGCCGGACGGACAAAGTCCGCATAAGGTATTTCCTGTACGGCGTTAATCATGAAGTCGTGCCAGATGCTTAACGGGGCACCGGAACCATACATCGCGCCCATGCTGCGGTTTCTGTCGTCGCCGACCCAGACAGCGCAGGAAAGGTTGGGCGTATAGCCGCAGAACCAGGCATCTTTGGAGTAGTCAGTGGTACCGGTTTTCCCGGCTGCGGGACGGCCCAGACCGGAACCACCTGCTGTACCGCTGACCAGTACGTCTTTCAGCATATCGGTAGTCTGATAAGCTGCTTTGGCGCTGACAACCTGTTTAGGCGCAGGCTTATGTTCGAAGATGATTTTTCCGTTACGGTCTACGATTTTAGTAATAGAAACAGGCAGATTCAGCACGCCGTTGTTGGCGATGGTTCCGTAAGCGGTAGCCATATCCAGCGGACTGACGCCTTTTGTCAGGCCGCCCAAAGCCATGGCCGGGTTGTTATCGGTATATGGGCCCTCTTCTACTAAAGAAGTAATGCCGCAGGCTTTTGCCATCTTCATGACTTTGTCGGTGCCGACCCGTAATGCGACGCGGATTGCGGGGATATTGTAAGAACGGGACAGAGCCGTGCGCAGGGTAACGGTGCCGTGGAAACTCCCACCGGAGTTCTGGGGCTGCCATCCGCCGATTTTCAGCGGTTTATCGTCAACCATGGTAGCCGCATTAAGGCCATTATCCATGGCAGTCAGATAAACGAAAGCCTTGAAAGCAGATCCGGGCTGCCGCTGTGCAAGTACAGCACGGTTGAACTTATCCTGACCCCGGCCGCCGACCATGGCTTTTATGTATCCGTTAGTGGGATCAAGAGCAACCAGGCCTACCTGAGGTTGTGTCAGGTGGTCGGGATCTTCCGTCCATAAATCAGGAAGGTAACGGATTGCGTGTTCTGCCTTGGACTGCATGCTGCTGTCCAGCGTAGTATAAATTTTCAGGCCGCCCTTAAATAACGCGTCTGCACCATATTTGTCGATAATCTGTTGGGAAACATAATCAAAGAAATAGGAACGGAGGTCTTTTTGTTTTCCGGTAGTATCTTCTTTACGGATCTTTACCTCCTCAGCTTTGGCTTTATCCGCGTCAGCCTGGGTGATATGCCCGTATTTTACCATCTGGTCAAGTACGATGTTCCGGCGCTCTTTGTTCGCCTTTGGGTTTTCCATGGGATCGTAATAGTTAGGGCTTTTGGGAATTGCTGCCAGGGTGGCGGCTTCCGCAAGGTCAATGTCCTGTACATGCTTGCCGAAATAAGTCAGTGATGCGGATTCCACACCGTAAGAACCTTCCCCGAAATAAATCTGGTTCAGATACATGTTCAGAATTTCGTCCTTGGTATATTTGTTTTCCATCTGCCTGGCCAGGAAAGCTTCCTTGATCTTACGGGAGATCGTGCGTTCCTGTGTCAGGAACGCGTTTTTGGCCAGTTGCTGTGTGATAGTACTGCCGCCTTGTACTTCCTGCCCCATAATGTTGCTGACAAGGGCACGGAAGGTACCGCGATAGTCAATACCGCTGTGTTCGTAGAACCGGTTATCTTCAATAGATATAAAAGCGGCCCGGACATGCTTGGGAATCTTGTCCAATTTTACCGGAAGCCGGTGTTCGGCCGAAGCAGTGGTATAGATAATTCTGTTTTCATTATCATAAAATTGGGAAACCGCATCAGGAACCAGACCTTCTTCCATGGCGGAATCAGATATGGAGTATCCGCAGGAAGCTGTAAGCATAGCAGCAGTGAATAAAGCTGCGAGAGTGATTACAAGTTTTCCCTTGAATAATGAAGAAGTGCTTTTCATGTCTACCTCATCTTTCTAAAGTGAAAATTGAATTATGCATAAGCATATTACACTACATTATAGCATTATAACTTTGATTTGTCATTAATGGATGGTATTTGTCACAATTTATTTCCAAATTTTTCAAAACACAAAAGATTGTATGGGAAAGAACGGCATAACACAAGAATAAAAATATTTATTAAAAACGGCAGCCAACCCTCTTGCTTTTTTAGAGGAAAAGAGATAAAATACACTTACCCGCCATATGACGGGTGGTTGGTTTATGAAAATTAAATCTAAAAAAGTAGTTGACAACATTGGAATGATGTAGTAAACTATGCAAGTCGTCGGTTGACGACGGAACCTTGAGAACTGAATAACAAACCAGATGAATGTGCGGGTCAGCCCTTCGGGGCAGATCCAAAAAAGTCAAAGAAATTCTGAACAACAAGAAGAGCCGAATCGGCTTTCTATAAAACTATTATGGAGAGTTTGATCCTGGCTCAGGACGAACGCTGGCGGCGTGCCTAACACA
>JAEEGK010018713.1_pt1 | contig 14951 bp, 8 predicted proteins | sample 8958771 | NCBI WGS metagenome assembly JAEEGK01 (sample SAMN16246547, study PRJNA631951) | gut metagenome | biome: gut microbiome; feature: rumen; material: SC-attached | host: Bos | place: Iran: Karaj | collected 2018-10 | reverse complement strand
GGCATTACCTTCTGAGCAGCTTCAATACCCATGATGTTAGCTGGCATGTGGAGAGGTCCGAGGTCTACTACCTCGCGGAATCCGTCAAGAACCTCTGGAGTGATAAGTACAGACTTTGTGAACTTTTCGCCACCATGAAGTACGCGGTGACCTACAGCTCCGATTTCGTCCATAGATTTAATTACACCAACTTCTGGATCTGTGATTTCTTTAATAATAAGTTCGATTGCTTCTTTGTGAGTTGGACAAGGACTTTCGATTTCTGTTTTCTGTCCCTTAGCCTTGTGAGTAATGCAGCTTCCTTCAATTCCGATGCGCTCTACAACACCGTTAGCCATTACTTCTTTGTTGTCCCAGTCATAAACCTGGTACTTTGCAGATGATGATCCGCAGTTCAATGTAAGAATTACCATTGATATCTCCTAAAAAGATTGTCGGGTCACGCCCGACAATGACATTCGAAATAAAAAAATATGGTGGTTATACTTCGGTCCCTGAACGGAGTCGAAGGGTAAACCACCATCTTAATTATAAAAAAATTCAAAGCGATTTTCAATTATTTCATAACAATATTTTCAGAATTGAACTTAGGCTGTTTTTTATACAGATACTTAAGCGGATGAATATCGAAGGCATTTACGTACCAGCCGCCTACTTCCTTTACATCTACAATATTCGAAGAAACAGAGCGATAAAGCGGCATCACCATTCCATCATCAAGAAGGATTGTTTCTGCCTGACCAAGGAGTTTCATTCTCTCTGTTTCATCTGCAGTGGCAGCCTGTTCCAGAAGTTTATCAAACTGTTCATTCTTCCATCCAGATTCATTCATTGTAGAACCACCACGGAAAAGTTCCAGGAAGGCCAGAGGGTCAGCAAAATCTCCAATCCATGAAGTAACAAAAATATCTGCATCTGCAGAACCTATAGAGGCATAATACTGATATGAAGGTATTTTTCTGATTTCAAGTTCAATTCCAAGAGGATCAAAAGATTCCCTCAAAAGCTTTTCATCTTCTTCTGTAAACTCGTTTTCAAAAACGTGCATCACAAGAGGAATTATTTCTTCCTGTGAAACACCGTATTTTGCACGGGCATCCTTCATTCTCATAGAAGCTTCAATTGCATCAGTATAATCAAAACCATCTATCTGAGGATAACCAGAAAGCGGATAAACAAGTGTAGTTGCAGGAATCAGATATTTTTTATGCATATGATTCCACGGAAAAGCCTCGAGCAAAGCATTTCTGAATTCAGGATAATCCCAGACCGTAGAACACTTGCTTTCTCCAGGCTTTTTAGAACTCATCTTAAAATACAGGAATCCTGTTCCAAACGAAGCATTTACCTGAATTGCAGACAAATCAAGAAGTTTCATCTGATTTACCTGAGCAGTAACCCAATCTACCGCGCCTGTATTAAAATAGTAAGTATTATCATCTGCATTTTCTGACTGAACAAAAGTAATGCGCTCAAGAGTAACTTTTTCGTGATCCCAGTAATAAGGATTTTTCTTCAGGATATATTTACGGTCGGCAATAATCTCAAGTTCGTAGGCACCGCTGTAAACTTCCGGGTTACTGTGAGTAATTGAAAAGGCGGTATGACAGAGAATTTTTGGAAGATAGTTAGCAGGTGTATTCAGATAGATAGAAAGCACATTTTCTGCAGTTGCATAAATGCCTACTTCATCATAATTTCCCTGTCCGTTACGGAAAGCTTCGGCACCGCGTACAATATCAAACAGAGAAGAATAAGGAGCTGCAGGATTTGCAAGCATACGAAGCCAGCTGTCACGAACACTTTCGGCGGTAATCTTTTCGCCATTACTGAAACAGGCATCATCACGCAGGGTAATTGTCCAGCGCTTTTTATCACGGGAAATCTTAAACTCTTTTGCAATCGCATACTGTGGCTCAAGCGAAATAGGACTGATTGTAAAGAGTCCTTCATAAAGGCCGTTTAAAAGCTGTGAATCACTTGAGTAATTTGTAACCTGTGGATTAAGTTCATGAACGCGAACAGACTCAACGATTATAAAATTCTGCTGAAGTTCCTGAGGTAATTTTTCCTTCTGTTCAGCAGCACGCTGTTCTTCATTTTCAAGTTCAAGCAGTTCTTCTGGAGTAAGTTCTCCATGTCCATCAGATTTTTCTTCGGAATTATTCTGGGCAAAACATGGAGATATAATAAGTGCGGCAAATAAAAACGCTGCAGCACATTTTCTGATTTTTTTAAGCATTATTTGATATTCCTAATTTCTGCATTTGTTCTGATTCTTCTTTATAAGAAACATAATCACTGCGTTTCTTATTAGCATTTATTATGGAATTGCGCAAGGCAGAAAGTTCAATCTGCATTCCCTTTACATGGGCTTTTAATTCATTCTGAACTTCCTTTTTGAAATATGCATCAAGAGAATTTATTATGACAAATTTTGACTGAAGCTCAGAAATCTGTTTATTTACAAAGCTTAAAATCATATCTTCCTGAACGGACTCAATTTTCTGATATTCATTTCCCTTTGCAGCAATTCCATTATATATACGTTCTTTCTTTGCAAGATCTGAAAGGAAATCACTGACATTAAGTTTTTGAACTCGTTCAACACCAGTTTTTGCATCCTTTACAGGAAGCTGGCAGATTCTTTCTTTTTCTTTAAGATTAAAGGCTTTTCTAAGCAAAGCCATAAACTTATTCCAGAAGTTTGCTTTACGGGTATAAAGCACATCAAAATTGTCTGTAAGTTTTGTATGCAATTGAATTAAAGTAGGTGCCGTTGCTCCAAGTGCAAGTACTGTCTGCATAAGCATTTCTTTTGTATCTGGACCAGTCTTTTTCTTAGCAGCTGTTTTTGCTGCATTCTTAATTGCAAGTTTCTCTAATACGGCAGCCTGTTTTCTTTCCTTATCAGGACCATGATCTTCTTCTATAATTTCATTTACAAGATCATTATAAAAATTCTTCTTACCTGTTACTTTAGAATAGAGTCTTTTGATTTCTGCAAGTTCTGCATCCGGAGACTCTGCAGCTTTGGCCTTATCAAAATCCGGATGTTCAAACAAATCCTTGCGAAGACCGCCTTTATAAAGTTCACGCTGGAAAATTCCAAGTTCATTGAGCATTTTTCCTATGACTTTAGCTGCCTGGGCACATTTTGCAACGCTGTCATTAATCATACTCTGAACAACATTTGGCGCACCGGTTTTTGCATTTCCAATTGTAATTGCAAGAGCTCTTGTATTCATGCGGCTGTTGTTCATTGAAAGGTCATCCCATTCAAAAACCTTATTGAAATCCAAAAGTTTTTTAACATTTGCCAGGGTAAGATTTTCTGTAGAAAAGCGGAAATAGGTACAGATATAATCGAGCATTGTCTCATAATCAGAAAAACGGGTTCCGAAAATATTTGAAATATCGCTTTCTGCAAAAGGAGTTGATTCCGGCACAGTAATAGCCGAAATCTTTTTATCGAGACGATAAGGATCTGGTACGATAAGTGATTTTTTTACAAAACACTCATATAAATTTTTAACACAGGAATGCATAAGACGATACTGGCTCAGCAATTCCTGCAGACATTCGCTGTTATACCATTCCTGTTTTGTACTGAGAGCCTGTTGCAGCTCTGCTCTAAATTTTTCCTCTTCCATAACTTCTATTATCGGCAGAATTCGGGTTTTACTTGCCTAAAATTTTCACAGAGGTTCCCGGTGTTACAGAAGCGAAATTTACTTCGTATCTTTTTCCTTCCTTGTCCTCTCCTACTACAAAGTAGAAGGATTCATCCTGGGCACGGAAGATTTTTCCTTTGATTGTCTTATTGTCTACCTTGAATTCAGCATCGGCTCCTGTCTCAGAAATCAGATAACGGGCCTTGCCTGTAACATAAACACGCATATTATCATAATCAGTTGCAAAGACAAGAACTGCGTTGGTTTTAGCCATTGTCAAAAGATTTTCATAAGACTGCTCGTAAAAGGCCTGCTGCTGTGAAATTGCCTTTTTGCTTTCTGAAAGCTCGTTTGTAAGATTGCTGATTTTTCCATTGAGTTCAACGGTCTCGTTATAAAGCGAGAAGGTTGTATCTGCAAAGGCTGCACCCATTTTATTAACAAGCTTATGAGAAGCTGACACATAAGAAGGAATTGAGTTCTTCTGTGGAAGGGCTGCTACTGCCTTATCAAGATATTTATAATCATCATAAATTTTCTGATAATCATACATTACAGAGGCAACCTTCTGCGAATTAACTCCGCGCTGATTCATTGTATTGCTTGCATTAAAATCTGCAGCGGCAGAGGCCCTGGTTCCTGAAATGATTGTGTTAGCCTGGGAATCATTAAGGGTTGGATCCAACAGGGCAATTTCTGCCTGATACTGTTCAGAAACGGAGCTTACGGCAGCACGCATATCTTCTGTATGACGCTGCTGGGTTTCTGTAAGCTTTCGGTTGAGCTCTGAAATTCGGCTTTCATACTGATCTTTGATTTTCTTCTGCTCAAGCTCCTTTACGCGGCGTTCACTGTCCAGAGCCTTTTCTTTTTCCTTTGCAGCTTCAACCTTTGCTGTATCAAATTCTGCAAGCTGCTTTTTGTATTCTTCAATCTCTTTATCTGCCTGAGCAAGCTGTCCATCATATTCCTCGTGAACTGCTGCAACTGCTTCCTTATATTTCTGTTCTGCTTCTGCAACAAGCTCCTGACGCTTTTTTCTTGTAAGGCGGGTCATGGAATCAATAACGAAAATATCATTTGTTCGGGCTTCTTCAGCTGAATTAAGCTTTACAGTCATATCGCCTTCAATTGTTGCCCGCTTTTTTACAGCGTTATCATAATTGGTCTGTGCGGCTCCAACTGTGTTCAAAAGATTTTTAAGATTGAGGTCATCAAACTCTGTAACACTTACGGTAATTTCCTCGTTGTGTGCAGAGATTGTTTTTACCATAATAAACGCAATCAGGAAAACAACTACAAAACAGCCTGCAAGTACAAGCATTGTAAAAGGAGAACGATGCTTTTTTGTCTTGGCATATTCCTTTTCAATATTGTAGGTCTGTTCCGAAGAGGTTTTGTGAATTCTTTCCAGCTCTTTACCAAGAAAGAGCATTACTTCCTGATGGATTTGAGTTGATTTCTGTTCTTCTGTCATTTTGTTGTCATTGCCCATATTCCGCTCCAGTCTGCAGGTGCGCTCTTAGATCCCATTCGCTCAAGGAATACCTGAGTGACATCCAGCTCCAGTCCTTTGAAAACCTTTCGGGCTGTTTTCCAGTCGCCCTCGTAATAAGACTTAAGGCCCTCTTCAAATTTCTGATATTGTACAAGTAAGTTTTCGTCCATCTCATTTGTGTCAAATGGGAAATAAATTTTCTTTCCTTTTGTTTTACCCTTAACCTGAACGGTATCGATTTCAATGAACTTATAGCGGGCGGTTTCTGCACTTACTTCGTCTTTGATTGATTCAGAAACAACTACAGGAATATGATAAATTCTTGTGAGGCCTTCGAGTCGGGAAGCTGAGTTTACAGTGTCTCCAATTACTGTATTGGTCATGTGAGACTGGCGAGGATCTTCAAAGTCATTACGTCCGATTGTTCCGTAGAATACTTTTCCGCCGTCAATACCAACACCAACATCTACCATTACAGCCTGGAAAACTCTCTCTTCTGATTCTGTAAGCTTTCTCTGCTTTTCAATTTCTTCACGGCGGGCCAGCATTTCCTGACGGAGCTCTGCAGTTGCCCTTGTAATGTTCCAGGCAGAAATTACAGCGTTGTAAGCCTTTGAACGTTTTGATTCCATGGTTCCGTAAATTGCAAGAATTGCATCACCGATAATAGAACCTACAATTCCCGAATTTTCATGAACGTTATGAATTACGCGGTTATAGTGAACATTCAAAACTTCAATAATATCGTTTCCAAGAGTTTCTGTTCGGTAAGTAAAGCTCTTTACATCAGAAAAGAGCATTGCAAGGTCACGCTGTTTTCCTTCAAGACCAACATCGCGGCCGGCGTAAGCCTTGGCAACAATATCCTTTGAAACGAATTTCTGGAAGGTGTCGAGAAGGTTATTAACCTGCATAGAAAGCGAGTTAAAGGATGCGGCCATGTAGGTAACATCATCATTTGGCGCCTTTGAAATGTCGATAAGGGACAGCTGTTTTTTCTTCTGCATTTCAATAAGGTCATCTGTAAAGGAACGCAGAGACCTGAACTCACGCCGGATTGTAATATATCCTACTGCAACAAAAAGGAAGGTAAAAATAATTATTAAAGCAGAAATAATTCCGTAGATTTTATAATTGGATTTTTGCAGGTCGGAGCGAAGCTCTGCACGGATAATGTAGTAGCCCCAGTCTTCCTGATATTTATAAACTCCAAAATAATCTCCATAAGGAGAAGAAAAAGAAATTGAACCTTCTACTATATTCTTTTCTTTATTTTTGTTTATAAGCCTTAAGGCAGACTTGTCAAAATTCGGAATAACGGCAAGCTCATTTGCATCTGAAAAAAACTCAATTCCGCCATCTTCTGTTATACCCATGGCAAGACTGTTTGGATTTGCAAAACCTGTACGGGCAACCTTGCACATTGTGTCTATACTTTCATCGCGGTTACCAGAATAAGAATAAATCTGAAACTGATTTGATGATGTAGTATAAAGTTCCTTAAGCTGGCTCACCATAATCGTATTATTCAAATTGATGATTTGGCTTTGAGTAAGCTGAAGTGAAATAAAATTGGTAATAAAGTTTGAAAGCAGTACCAGAATAATAAAGATGAGCAGCATCTTTAAACCAATAGGAATAATCCGCGTCTTTCCTACTCTGGAAAAGAATTGAACCTTACCAGACACTATGAACCTCCAAAAAGTCGTTGCAGATGGTACAGCAACAACTCAATCCATAACTGATTTTTCTCCGGGATTAATTTTTAAATTGATTTTTTATACTGATTTCTTATAAATATGTTTTTCGCAAACGTTGTAGTAACTAAAATTATAAATCAATTGAATAAAAAACGCAATTTTTTTATCATATCTTCCATGAAAGAAAAAAAATCTATAGTACGTTCCGGCCTTATTCTTACCCTCATGACCTTTGCATCCCGCATTATGGGTTTAATCCGCGAAATGACAAAGGCTTCTTTTTTAGGAACCGGACTTTTTGCAGACAGCTTTACAGTTGCCTTTATGATTCCTAACCTCTTCCGCCGCCTTTTTGCAGAAAACGCAATTTCCGTTGCCTTTATTCCAACCTTTAAGGAATACCTTGGAAAAGGTGATGGCGACGAAAACAAAAAAAATACCCAGCAGTTTTTGAACGCAACCTTTACCCTTGTTACCTTTTTAACTGCCTGCGTGGTTGTACTGGGTATTCTTGTTACACCTTTTATCATGCCGCTTTTCTGTAAGGCTCCTGCAGCAGGCAGCCCGGATTACGCCGCTCAATTTGAATACTATCTTCTGGAATTTAACGAAACAACAGTTCTCACCCGCATTATGTTTCCATATCTCTTTTTGATTTCCATCGCTGCCTTTTTCCAGGGAATCTTAAACAGCTGCAATATTTTTGCGCCATCCGGATTCACACCGGTTATGTTCAACGGAATCGTTATCCTTTCGACATACCTTCTCGCACCTCATACTTCAAATCCGGCCCGCGCCATGTCGCTTGGCGTTATTATTGGAGGAAGCGTACAGGCACTTTTCCAGTGGCCCTTTGTACGTAAAACCGGATGGAAAGTTAGAATTGCATCTATTAGAAAGGCTTTTACTAACCCGGGAACAAGAAAGGTTCTTTCTCTGATTGCTCCGACTATCATTGGAATTGCCGCTTATCAGATGAACGACACAGTTTCTACTTCTCTTGCAAAACATGTAGGCCCTGGAATTGCATCCAGTCTTTCTTACAGCCTGCGACTTCAGGAACTGATTCTGGGTATTTTTGCAGTTTCAATTGGAACTGTTATTCTTCCGGATCTGTCTGGCTTTGCCCACAAAAAGGACTGGACTCAGTTTAATTCCATGCTGCTGCAGGCAATCAAAATCATGACTTTGATTTCTATTCCTATTACAGCCTACTCGCTTATTACCGGCCGGGAAATCATTTCTCTTCTATATAAAAACAAACTTTTTGATGATGAATCTGTAAGGCTTACCCTGGGCGAATTCCGCTTTCATATTGCGGGCCTGCTATTTATTGCCCTCAACCGCGTTATTTCTCCGGCCTTTTATGCTCAGGAAAAACCAAAGCTGCCGACCCTTGCCGGCCTTGTAAACTTTGGCTCAAACATTCTGCTGGTTCTGATTCTTTCACGTCCTATGGGCGGAAACGGAATTGCCCTGGCCTTGAGTCTTGCCAGCCTTTTGAACACAATCTTCCTTTTTATCTTTATGAAGAAAATGGAATCTATGGAAGTTGGAAAGCTTGTAAAGGGTACTCTTTTATATTCTTTGAAAATGATTATAATGTCTGTCATTGCCGCAGCCCCTTGCTGGTTTTTGCATGCAAAGCTCGTTGAACTTTTTGATTCTTATAGCCGCCTTATCGCTTATGGAGCGCCGGTTATCATTACCGGACTTTTGTTTGCAGTAATCGGCGTAGCAGAGCTGGTGATTACAAGAGATGAGATTATCAGCGTTATTTTAAAGAAGGTAAAGCGTTAGTGTCATCTTCGGGCTTGACCCGAAGATCTGATACAAGAGATTCCCGTGTCAAGCACGGGAATGACACTTAGGAGTCAAAATGAAAGAATACACAAATGATGAATTGAAGGAAATCTACCGCGCACGCCGAAACAAACTGGCTGCAAAAATGCGCGAGACAGGAACTGGTGCCTGCGTTTTTATTGATAGTGAAGAGCACCGCGACCCTGCACTACCTTATTACACAAACCACCCGACAGACGCTGTTCTCATAATTTTCAGCGACGGTTATACAGTGCTTGTTCCTTGGGATGAAAACCTTGCTCACCAGCAGGCTTTTTTTGACAAGCTTGTTCCATACACCCGTTATAAGAATAAGGAAATTGATGCAACTCTTGCAGTTCTCAACGTAGCCTATACTCATGGCGAAAACAGCAAGGTTGAACTTCCTCCTTACCTCACCTATCCTGATTATCTTAAGTTTATTGATGCCCTTTCTGCCTACGACTGCCGCTGCAAGGAAGACGGCCTTCACAGTTTTGTTATGGACTGCCGCATGCTGAAAGATGAATATGAAATTGCATGTACTAAAGAAGCGGCTCGTGTTGGTGACCTTATCATTGATGAAATAGAAAAACTGGTTCGCAAGGGAAAAATCAAAACAGAAACAGATGTTGCTCTTTTGATTGAAAAGAAGCTCCGCGAAAACGGCTGCCAGAGAACAGGCTTTGACACCCTTGCCGCAGGCCCAGGCCGCAGCTTTGCAATTCATGCCTTCCCTGGCTACACTGCAGCCGAATGGCCGGCACAAGGTCTTTCTATTCTGGACTTTGGAGTTGTTTATAAGGGCTACACCAGCGACACAACTCTTACAATTGCCAAGGGACCTCTTACAGAAGCTCAGGAAAAGCAGCTGGATCTTGTACAGAAGGCTTATGATGAAGCTCTTAAATTGTACAAGCCTGGTAAACCGATTCTTGATGCAGCAAAAAAATGCGATTCTGTTTTCGCAGCTGCAAAACGCAAGATGCCACACGGACTTGGCCACGCAATCGGTCTTGAGATTCATGAAGCACCACGTGTAAACATGACTCAGAAACCTGAGATGCTTTTTAAACCTGGTATGATTTTAACATGCGAGCCGGGCCTCTACGATGTTGAAATCGGAGGTACCCGGCTCGAAAATGATGTCCTCATCACCGAAGACGGCAATGAGGTTATTACTCATTCAAGAATTATCAGACTCTAGAAAATAGATACCTTCTGATCCAGGAGGGCTATCTGTTCAAGAATACCGTCTGCACTCACACACAAAGCATTGCACAGTTCTTTGTCATCAAGGCCCTGTGCAAGTTTTTTCATATCTGAAATTACATGGCGAATCAGATCATTGCTGAGCTCTTCATCACAGCAGTCTTCCAGCTGACGGTTATATTCTTCTCCAAGAACTCCGGACTTGATAAGGGATTCTGCAGTAATGAGAAGGCCCGGTTTTCCAGACATCTTCTGAATAATGTATTCAATTACCATGCGCATTCTGCAGCAATCAAATGAGTTCTTATCCTTTTCCGGAAGATAACTTGAAAGGGTTCTCAGCTTCTTAAAGAGTTCAAGCTCTGCAGAACAGTTCTTTGCAAGATCATCATCATTGAGGATGCGGCCAATCTTGTCCAGCATATCATCTGCTGTAACAAAGTTTTCATCTGACAGTTCAGAATCTTCTATATTACTTTCTGTAGTCTCTGGGCTTTCCGCAGGTATATCGAAGGCAGGAGAATTGTCAGTGCCAAGGAGATCTGCCATTTCTTCTACTGTAACAAATGGCTCAAAGGTGAAGGATTCCGTATCTTCTTCTGGACTTTCATCAACGGCAGGCTCTTCAACTTCAGGTTCAGGTTCAGCTTCAAACTCAGGCTCAGTCTCTACTTCCGACTCTTCTTCAATTACAGGCTCTTCTTCAACAGCCTTTTCCTCAATTACTGGCTCTGCCTCAATTTCAGCCTCTGCTTCATCTGCATCAGCTCCATCAAGGGCTGCTTCTTCTGCGAGAATGTCAGTATTTCCAAACTCTTCGTCATAAAGACCAAGATCAAAATCGTCTGAAGGAATCTCGTCTGAGTCTATTGCTTCTTCTGCAACATCATCAACAACATCTTCTGCGATTGCTTCCTCTGCTACTTCTTCAGATTCTTCAACTACTGGCTCTTCTGCAAGATTTTCAGCAGCTTCCTCAGCTTCAGGCTGCAAATCATAAGCCGCAAGTTTTTCTTCCACTGCTTCATCAACAGCCTTTCCAACAGCCTCCTGAATCATCTCTTCATTCTGCTGCTTAAGCCCTTCTTCAAACTCTTTCTGCTGCAAAGCCATTTCACGCTGCTGAAGTTCAAGCTCCTTCTGCTGTTGTCTCAAATCATCCATCATCCTCTGTGCATCTGAAAGGCCTGGAGCCTCTTCTGCAGGCTTAAGGCCAGGCTGAGATTCCGCTTCAATTTCAGAGCCGGCTCCAGGAACTGCATCTTCCAAAGAGTCTGCAAAAGCATCTCCCGCTGCAGTTTCCCCGGCAGGACTTTCAGCCATAGCAGGTTCCTCAACAGGAGCTTCGGCAGCTTCTGCTGGTTCGGCAGACTTTGCACTTTCTGCATCTGCATCAGTTACCGGGCCGTCTTCAAAATCACCAAAATCAAAATCACCTGCATCTTCAGAAAGGCCGCTTTCAAGGCTTGGCTCGCCCTCGGCAGCATCCGGAGTCATCATAGACATCAGATCTGAATCTTCTGCATTTTCGTCATAAGGCTCGTCTTCTTCATCAATAAGAGGCTTGTTTGGAGCATCAGGGTCATCATCAAAATCTTCCCAGAATTCTCCTTCCTCGCCGGCCAGAGCCTGTTCAATTGGAGGAGTTGTTTCAAGACTTCCGATATCAGCAAGAGGATCTTCTCCCTCACCGGCACCTTCCATCATTGCTTCAACCTGATCATCAGTTCTGTCATCACCAGCAGGCAGACTTCCTTCTTCCGGAATATTTCCACCTTCCTCTTCTGAAAGCTGATCTGCATCTATAGCAATCGGCATTTCGTCATCGTTATAAATTTCTTTATTTGCTTCCATTTCTGTGTGGATTTTTTCAAGCTGCTTTACGGCATAGACATTAGGATTTTTAAGAGAGATCCCCTTTTCATAATTTTCCTTTGCCTTATTAAGCTCGCCGCGGGCAGTACTGATTCTTCCCAAAAGGTTATAGCCATCAGGAAGATTTGGACGGCTGTCTACAAAACGTTTTGCCATCTCTTCTGCCTTTTCGTAATTACCTGTCTGAATATAACGGTCGGCAGCATTTACCATATAATCTTTGTAGTGATGATTAATCTTTTTGATTTTTTCATAATAGGTATTTGCAGCTTCTTCGTCACCACGGCAGACAAAATACTGTCCATAGAGATCGAGAATCTGTAAATCTTTTCCGTCGCTCTTTTCGTCAATCTTCTTAATTGTTTCAAGAGCCTTCTCGTATCTCTGGGCAGAAAGAAGCACATGAGCATACTGCTTGCAGACATCAAAATTTTCCGGTTCAAGGTCTACTGCATCAATAACCTTTTCCATTGCAGACTCAATCTTCTGCCCCTTTTCAAGAGACTTAGAAAGACCAAGGAGAATTTTTATGTCATCATTCTTTAAGTTTTCAGCCCTCTTAAAGGTCTTTGTTGCGTTATCATAATCAAACTGATTCAAGTAGATTCTGCCGAGAATGCAGAGCAAATCTACATCATCCGGATGAAGTTTAATAGACTGCTCAACAAGTTCCTGTGCCTGTTTTGTATCCTGACAGATTATAAGAAGCTCACTAAAGTCACGGATTGCTTCAATCCATCCCGGTCTTGTTTTTAGGGCTGTTTCGTAGCAACGTACTGCTTCCGGATAATTTTTTATTGCTTCATAAACATGAGCAAGGTTGTAGTTCAAAATAGGATGATTCTGGTCTACCTGAAGTCCACGCTTATAGGCAGAAATAGAAGTTTTATAATCTTCCTTAGCATAATAAATTGCACCAAGATGATTGTGGGCAAGAACATCATCCGGATTTTTAGAAATAACTGTTTCGAAGGCTTCTATGGCGTCATCGTATTCGCCCATCTCTTTATAAGTAAAACCAAGGTTATAATTGATGTTAGGGCTGCTGGCAGAAATATTCTGGGCTTTATGAAGAATATTAACTGAATCTTCATAGCGCTTGAGGCGGCGGAAAATAGCACCAAGACTTACCATGGCGTCGGTATTGTCCGGGTCGAAGGTAATTATCTGTTCATAGTAAGGAATTGCCTTTTCATCCTCACCGGCACGCACGTAAATGCTTCCAAGCTCCTTAAGATACTCAACGTTAGACTCATCGCTGCGCAGCAGTTCCTTGTAGAACCGCGCCGCAGTTGCCCAGTCGTGAGCTGTGATTGCATTCTGTGCCTTTGCTAAAATCAAACTATTTGCCATATATCGTCCCTCTATTATAACCCATATTTCCTATTTTAGTCTTGCTAAAGGTCGTGCAAAAACTTCTTTTGAAAGTTTTCCTATAACCCTCATATCCAAAGCCGACCAGGCGGCCACTGCAAAATAATATATCTTTCCGTTTTCCAATCCGGTAACAGTATAAGAGGTTGTATTTCCTACATTAATTGGTGACTCACCTTCTATTGCCATACGACCAAGGTATTCACCCGGTCTGGTGCCATAGTAAAGGTAATAACCGCCTGCTGTATCATCAACTGAATAATTCCATGATACTGTAACACTTCCGTTTCCCGCTACTGCCTTTACAACAAATGGAGGTAAAGGTTCCGGCAGCTCGGTAAAATCAAGTTTAATAGAAGTAATTGCAGGTGTTTCTTCTCCATTTCCATCAGGCATAAGTTCTGCCATTACCTGGAAGTAAAGGCCTGTAATTCCCTTAAGTTCTTCTCCATTTTCTACAGGAGTCCATTCAGGTTTCTTTTCATCCCAACCATAGAAGTTTTCTCCGGAACGAACGTAATAGCAGACAGCAGTCTGAGCAGGAACAGACATTTCTGCTTCCAGCTTGTTGAGGGCTGAACCTGTTGAAACCATAATCGGCTTTGTGATAAAACGTCCGCCGCCTGGAAGGTATTGAGTATGGCCTACCCTTCCAGCGTTATCTGCAGACTGGAAATCAGGTGGAGTATATGGACGGCGCAAGATTCTGAAGTCATCCATCTTACCTGTATATTCAGAACAGATTTGCAGCTCAGAAGGAGTTCCAAGATAGACGAGGCTAACATCTCCGCCTTCCGAACGAGTGGTAGTTATATATGTAAGATCTTCTGTAATTCCATTAACAATATATTCAAGGATTCCGGTTTCGCAGTCATAGGAAAGAACGTGGTAGCTCCATACATCCGGAATGATTTTTGAAGAGCCCTTGAGTTCAACTTCATTACGACCTGCTTCATTAACATACAAATCAAAAATATTATTGAGCTCCCATCTGAGGTGGCCCTTATCAAAAGTTCCGTTGATTACCTGGAAAGAAAGCTGGCCGTCTTCATTTCTTGAAGATTCCCAGTTGAGTACAATTTCTCCATTTTCTGCAATTGAAGGACAAAGCCAGAATTCAATAGAGAAAGATCCCATAATTCCTTCAGAACCAAAGAAAGTTCCAGGCTTTCCGCTGATTGAAAGACCGCCCATATTACGACTTAAACCGGCAGATTTTTCATTTTTAGTCTGATTTGAAAGCTGAAAGTTGTTTCTATTTATTACATAATCACCGTCAGAAATCGGCATTTCGGCATTTTCAAAATCAATCAGAAGGTCAGTATATTCATCAAAAACAAAAGAGTTTGAAGCAAGCTGAATACAGTCATATCCGTAGCGGCCTTTTCCTGTAGTGAGATTTTCCTGCTGCTGAAACTGCGGCCAGCCGTTTTTGCCACCGAGCACAACTTCTTTTGCAAAGAGGCTATCCGGACCACCGGCAGCAAGAAGGCAAACAAGGCCAAGCGCTATAACAAGAAGTCTTTTTTTGATACAATTTCCTAACATAACATGACAGCCAAAACTACCGGTGGAAACCTCGCAACACGCACAGTCCGAGACGTTCTCCACGAAACAGCTCTGAAAGCTCCTCAATCTAGTGGTGTCTATCTGTGGCGAAACGCAGAAGGCACCGTAATTTATGTGGGAAAAGCAAAGAGCCTTAAGAGCCGCCTGTCTTCCTATTTTTCAGGACAACAGAGCGTAAAAACAAGGCTTTTAATCTCCCACGCCAACTCTATTGAATACATCACAACA
>JAEEGK010018710.1_pt1 | contig 14955 bp, 11 predicted proteins | sample 8958771 | NCBI WGS metagenome assembly JAEEGK01 (sample SAMN16246547, study PRJNA631951) | gut metagenome | biome: gut microbiome; feature: rumen; material: SC-attached | host: Bos | place: Iran: Karaj | collected 2018-10 | reverse complement strand
TTCATGGGGGAGGCTTCCCCGGTGTCCGTCACCGTGTCGAAATAGGCGATGGCGTAGCTGGAGCTCAGGAGCATGACGAGGCCCGCCGCCAGCAGCAGCAGGGTCAGCACCAGGAAGGGCACATCCAGCCTGCCCAGGCGGCCCCGCCGCCGGACAGGGCGGGTCTCCGGCTCAGGCAGCACCTCCGGCTGCTCCGGCTTCTCATAGGGGAAATCATAGAGTTCCGACATGTCTGCTTATCTCCATCTGGACGGCTGCGTCACAGGCCGTAGCGGCTGCGGACGCAGAGGAAGGTGATCACGGCCAGGACCAGGGAGACGCCGGAAAAGACGGCGAACACCTTGATCTCGCTCCAGCCGCATTTCTCGAAATGGTGGTGGATGGGAGCCATCTTGAAGATGCGCTTCCCGTGGGTCAGCTTGAAATAGCCCACCTGCAGGATATCCGACAGGGCCTCGCAGATATACACGAAGCCCAGGGGGATCAGGATGAGGGGCATATCCAGGGCGAAGGCCAGGGCGCAGACCGCGCCCCCCAGGAACAGGGAGCCCGTGTCCCCCATGAAGACCTTGGCCGGGTGGAAATTGAAGACCAGGAAGCCGATCAGCCCTGCGGTCAGGGCGGCGGCGAACATGCCCTGGGCCTCCATTTTCCAGGCGGCGGCCAGGCCGAAGAAGCAGATCGCCGTGGGCAGGGTGACGCCGGTCACCAGCCCGTCCACCCCGTCGGTCAGGTTCACGCCGTTGACCGCGCCCACGATGACGAAGGCGGCGAAGATCACATAGACCGCCTCCGGCAGGGGGATCGTGACCCCCGCGAAGGGCACATAGAGGTTGGGGCTCAGGAAGCCCAGATAGCGCAGCAGCAGGATGAAGGCCACCGCCACGGCCAGCTGCAGGAGAAATTTCTGACGCCCCTTCAGCCCCTCGTTATGGTGATGGCGCACCTTCATATAGTCGTCCACGAAGCCGATGGCCCCATAGATGAGGCTGAGGGCCATCATGGCCGCCCAGCTCCAGTTTCCGGCCCGGAGCAGGGGGATGCCGGAAGCGAGCAGGGCGATCAGCATGCCGGCGATGAACATGATGCCGCCCATGGTGGGAGTGCCCTCCTTGCTCATGTGCCAGACGGGGCCGTCCCGCTTGATGCTCTGGCCGGCCTTGAGCCGCCGCAGCATCGGGATCAGCAGCCTGCCGAGAAGCACCGTCGCCACCAGGGAAATCAGGAACGCCTGCAAGTATCTCATTGGTCAGGACCTCACGGCTCTGTAGAATAATGGGGGTTTCGCGGGAGGGATGCGCTCCCTCAGCCGCCTCCGGCGGCAGCTCCCTCGGAGAGGGGTTTATTTCAAATACTCGGCGGCGATCTCCCGCTCGTCCATGTGGTATTTCGTCTTGCCCACGATCTGATAGGTCTCGTGGCCCTTCCCCGCCAGCACCAGGGTATCTCCGCTCCGGGCATGCTCGATGCCCCAGCGGATGGCCTCCCGCCGGTCCGGGATCACCACATAGGGGGTGTCCAGCCCCTCGAAGCCGGGGAGGATCTCCGCGATGATGGCCTCCGGGTCCTCCGTGCGGGGATTGTCGGAGGTGACGATCACATAGTCCGCAAGGGAGCCCACCACCCGGGCCATTTTGGGCCGCTTGGTGCGGTCCCGGTCCCCGCCGCAGCCGAACAGGACCCCCACCCGCCCTTTGGCGGTGTCCCGCACGGTGCGGATCATCTTGTCCAGGGCGTCCGGGGTCACGGCGTAGTCGATGAGCAGGGTGAAATCCCGCCCCGTGGGGACCACCTCCATGCGCCCCTTCACGGGCCTGCAGCTCTCCAGCGCGGCGGCCAGGGGCTTCAGGGGCAGACCCAGGGCGAGGCAGCAGCTGAGGGCCGCCAGGGCGTTGTAGACGGAGAACATGCCGGGGATATGCAGGCAGGCCGGCGCTCTCTCCCCCCGGAAGCAGGCGGTGAACTCCACCCGGTCCGGCAGGAGGCGCACATCCTCCGCCCGCAGGGCGGCCCCCTCCCCCAGCCCGAAGCTGACGCAGGGGACGGACAGGGCGGGGAGGATCTTATCTGCGGCGGGGTCGTCCCGGTTCACGGCGGCGGCCCTGCTGAGGGCAAAAATCTTCATTTTCGCCTCCAGATAAGCCTCCATGGTCTTGTGAAAATCCAGGTGGTCCTGGCTCAGGTTCGTGAAGCAGCCCACGGCGAAGGGCACGCAGCAGACCCGGTCCAGATACAGGGAGTGGGAGGAGACCTCCATCACCGCATACTTGCAGCCCGCGTCCGCCATCTCCCGGAAATAGGCCATGATGTCCCGGCTCTCCGGGGTGGTGTTCACGGCGGGATAGACCTTGTCCCCCACGATGTTCTCGTTGGTGCCCAGCAGCCCCGCCTTCTCCCCGGTGACGGCCATGAGCAGGCTGCGGATAAGATTCGTGGTGGTGGTCTTGCCGTTGGTGCCGGTGACGCCGATCACCGTCAGCTCCTCCGCCGGACGGCCGAAGAAATTGGCTGCGGCGACGGCCATGGCCCGGCGGCTGTCCTTCACCAGCACATAAGGGGTCTCCGCAGACGGCGCTTCCTCGCAGATCACCAGAGAAGCGCCCTTTTCCACGGCGGCGGGGATGTACTTATGCCCGTCGGTCTCATAGCCCCGGACCGCGATGAACGCAGCCCCGGGGCCGGCCTTTCGGCTGTCGTAGCACACATCGGAGATCTCCATGTCCTCCGGGGCGCGGAGATCCGTCACTTCGATTTCCCGCAAAAGCTCTTTCAGTTTCATCATCCATGCGTCTCCAACAGATCGGGGTTGGTGTCGATCAGGCCGATCTCCACCACGGTGCCGAAGGCCACGGTCTCGCCGGGGCTCACGCTCTGGCGCTGGACCTCGATGGTCTTGGAATCCGTGGGCATGACGCCCGCCGACTTGATAAAGAGGCCGAAGGCCTCAAAATACTGCTTGGCCGCCCGGAAGCTCTTGCCGGTCATGTCCGGCACGGTCACCGGCTGCGTGGGCTTCTCCACCCCGGCGTAGAGGATGACGGTGGACCCCTCCACGATCTTCAGGTTCCCCACGGGGGCCTGGTCCGTCACGATATCCCCGTCGCCCAGCACCTGAACGCCGAAGCCCAGGGACTGGAGCTGCGCTCTCGCGTCCGCCACGGAGGCGGAGCGCACATTGGGCACCGTCACATTGAAGGAGGCGCTGCCGCCGGATTCCTCCACCCCCAGGTAGGGCAGGATATCCGCCAGGATATTGCCCACGGTGGGGGCCACCATGCTGCCGCCGCTGATGCTGAGGCCGCTGGTCCGGTCCGGGGAGTCCAGGATCACCAGCACCGCCACCTGGGGATCGTCCATGGGGGCGATGCCGACGAAGGAGACCATATAGTCTGCGGAGGCCTGGCCGACCTTTTCGGAGGTGCCGGTCTTGCCCCCCACCCGGTAGCCCGCCACGCTGGCGTTCTTGCCGGTGCCGGTGGGAGAGGAGACCACGGTCTCGATGATCTCCCGCACATGGCGGCTGGTCTCCTCGGAGACCACCTGGCGCACCACCGTGGGGTTCACATTCGCCACCACGGTGCCATCCTCGTCCAGGATCTGCCGCACGATATAGGGCTTCATCAGATAGCCCCCGTTCATGGTGGCGGAGATGGCGGTGATGAGCTGGATGGGCGTGATGTTGAAGGTCTGGCCGAAGGAGGCGGAGGCCAGCTGGGAATGGTTGCGGGAATCCTCGAAGACCTGGCGGGACCACCAGATGCTGCTGGATTCGCCGTAGAGGTCGATGCCGGTGCGGTCAAAGAGGCCGAAGGCCTCCATATAGTCGTAGAAGCGCTTGGCCCCCAGGCGCATGCCCATGGTGGCGAAGGCCACGTTGCAGGAATTTTGGGCGCTCTGGGCCAGGGTCTGGTCCCCGTGGCCGGAGCGGCGCCAGCAGTGCAGCGGCTCCGTGCGGCCCAACACCTGCATGGCGCCGCTGCAGTTGAAGTGGTCCTCCGGGCTCACCGCTCCGTCCTCCAGGCAGGCGGCCAGGGTGATGATCTTGAAGGTGGACCCGGGCTCGTAGGTGTCGGTGATGGCGCGGTTGCGCCACTGGAGCTGCAGCAGCTGGAGATAGCGGTCGTTGTAGTCCTGCTCCGTCATGGTGACGGGGTCCCATTCCGCATCCAGCTTCGCCTGGTAATACTCGTTGAGGAGGCCGAAGTTGTTCAGGTCGTAGTCCGGCACGGAGACCATGCCCAGGATGGCGCCGGTCTTCACGTCCATGACGATGCCCATGCCGCCGTTGAGGATCTCGTTGTCCGCCACGGCCTGCTCGATGTTTTTCCGGAGATAGAACTGGATCGTGGCGTCCAGGGTCAGGACGATGCTGTCGCCGTCCTTGGCGTCGTAATACTCCTCGTAGCCGGTGAAAAGCATATCCGTGCCGTTGGCGGCGGCGGTCCGGACGATCCGCCCGTTTTCCCCCTCCAGGGTGCTGTTATACATGGCCTCGATGCCGTCCAGGCCATAGTTGTCCGAGCCCACAAAGCCGATGAGCTGGCTGCCCAGGCTGCCGTAGGGATAATAGCGCTTGGTGTCCTCGATCAGATGGACGCTGCAGAGGTAGCCCCGCTTGGCCGCCTCCCCGTCCTTGCCGCGATAGTTGGGGTCCTCCAGGAAGCCGCCGTTGACGTAGGCGCGCACCTGGTCCGCCAGGTCCTTCTCCACCTTGACCCGCACGGTCTTGTACCAGGAGGCGGTGTCCTCCCATTTGCGCATGATGCTGTCATAGTCCACATCCAGGATCCGGCTCAGGGCGGCGGCGATGGCCTCCTTGTCCTCCCCGTAGCGGACCATCTCGAAGGGGCTGATATAAACGGTCTCCACCGTGGCGCTCTGGGCCAGGATCAGCATCTTCGTATCGTAGATGGTGCCCCGGGAAGCGTTGACCGTGGTGGAGCGGATCTGGTCCTCCACGGCGGCGCTTTCATAGTAATCATGCTGCCCGATCATGATGCGGGACAGCTGGGCGATCAGTACAATAAATGCAACGATACCGCACAGGAACATCAGGATCACTGTGCGGCGCGTCATCATCTGATTCGGTTCGTTTTCAGCCCTGGTCTGCTTTCTGTATGCCATCGCCCTCGCCCTCTCATGGATATAAACCGGTCTCTTCACCTTATGCGGCAGGGCGGCTCAAATATGCCGCCATCCGGTCCCAGAGCCGCTCCAGCCGTTTCCAGAGATTCGCGGGCTTCCGGTTCGGATCCAGCACCACCGCCAGGTCTTCCGTGGTGCTGCGCAGATAGATGGCCTGGTCGCTATCCGCCTTGATCATGCCGATGGCGGTGCGGGCCGTCATCTCCACCTCTTCCATATTGAAGGCGCTTTCACACTGGATCTCCAGCCGGTCTCTGTCCGCCCGGAGCTCGGCGATCCTGGTCTCCAGACGGGCTGCCTCGCTGGAGATGGCCGTGAGCCGCGTATGGGCCTGGAGCAGCAGCACCACCAGCACCAGACAGGCGGCTGCCATGGGGATCATAAAGGCGGCAATGAGACGGCCGCGGCGGCGCTGGGCGGCCAGGGCCGCCGCTTTCTCCGCCGTGCCGAGGCGCACCCGCCTCCGCGGCTGCGCGCTTTCCCGAGGCTGTGTTTCCGTTGGCGGCTGCGGCGGGAACTCCTCCGTTTCCGGCGGAAAATCGATTTGCGGCGCAGCCGTGCCGAAGGGGTCGTAGGCCAGGCTGCCCAGGGTCAGGTCAGCGAAATCCGCCATTTCCCGTCGTTCCTCCTTGAAGCCGTCCCTTCACCGGGACGATTCTTTCGTTCCTTTATACTCTTTCCGCGATCCGCAGCTTGGCGCTGCGGGCCCGGGGGTTGTGTTCCAGTTCTTCTTCGGAGGCGGGGATCACGCCTCCCACGGTCTTCAGGGTCTGCTGGAAGCCGCAGACGCAAACCGGCAGGCTCTTGGGGCAGGTGCAGCCGTCCACTCTCTTGTGGATGGCCTGCTTCACCAGCCGGTCCTCCAGGCTGTGGAAGCTGATGACGCAGAGCCGCCCGCCCTTCCTCAGCCGGTCCGGCGCAGAGGCCAGCATCCGCTCCACGCTCCCCAGCTCGTCGTTGACGGCGATGCGGATGGCCTGGAAGCTGCGCTTGGCCGGGTGCTGCTTCTCCCGCCTTGCGGCGGCGGGCATGGCGGACCGGATCAGCTCCGCCAGCTCCAGCGTGCCCTCGATCTCCCGTTCCTGCCGTCTTTTCACGATGGCGGCGGCGATGCGGGGGGCATAGCGCTCCTCCCCATAGGTATAAAGGATGCGCTTCAGTTCCTCTTCGGGCCAGGTATTCACCAGCTCCCGGGCCGTAAGGCCCCCGGAGCGGTCCATGCGCATGTCCAGCGGCGCGTCGGCCATGTAGCTGAAGCCCCGCCGGGCATCGTCCAGCTGGGGGGAGGAGACCCCCAGATCGAAGAGCATCCCGTCCGCCAGCTCGACGCCCTGCTCGTCCAGGATCTCCCCGATGCGGTCAAAATTGCTTTTCACCAGGGTGACCCGGTCCCCGAAGGGCCGGAGCCGCTCCCCGGCGGCAGCCAAAGCGTTCTCGTCCCGGTCGATGCCGATCAGGCGGCCCGTGGTGAGGCGCTTTGCGATCTCATAGGAATGGCCGCCGCCCCCCAGGGTCCCGTCCACATAGACGCCCTCGGGGCGGATTTGGAGGCCGGCGATACATTCCGCCAGCAGCACCGGCGCATGGCGGAACTCGCTCACAAGCCGAGCTCCTCGTAGATCTCCGCCATGGTCTTGGCCTGGAAGTAGGCTTCCTCGGAGGCGCGGTAGCGCTCACTGTCCCAGATCTCGGCCCGGTCCGGCAGGCCCACCACCGTGGCGTTCTTCCCGATGCCCGCGTAGTCCCGCAGCTCCTGGGGGATCAGGATGCGCCCCTGCCCGTCCACCTCGCAGGTGGCGGCGTTGGCGAAGAGGAAACGCATCAGGTCCCCGGCCTTGGATTGGCTCTGCCCCTCGAAACGGGCGCAGAATTTTTCCCAGCCCGCGGGGGAATAGACGTTGAGATATTCCTTCGGCCCCCGGACCACATAGCATACGTCGCCAAGCTCCTTTCGCAGCTGCGAAGGAACCGTCAGTCTTCCTTTGGCGTCGATGCCGTGGTTATACTTGCCGGTCAAGGGCTGGAACCTCCCCACTTTGGGCCATTTCGTGACATTTTCAACCACTACACCGCCATTATAAGGGCAGCCCTTTTTAATTGCAAGAGGTATTTCCATGTTTTTGAAACTTTTTGTTACGGGGCAGCAAGAATTTGTGAACAACAGCCCCCAAAAGCGGGTTTCGGGGTCATTATGTCTACCCGGATCTGGATATCCAGGGGATTTTCTGGATATCCATTGTGGAAAACTTTGTGGATATTGTGAAAAACTCCGGCATTTCGGGGCTTTCTCCCCGGGATGCCGGAGCGCTGGCTTTGTTATAAAATGAATATTCATCGGCGGAGGTTGACATGTCGTTATGCCTCTCTGCCCCCCGGCGCGCTGTTGACGGCTTTTTTGATTTATGGTAAAGTTTCACGCGAGGTAGGAGACGCAAAGGAGAGAGACCAGCCTTGAAGATCGGGATCGGCATCGACACCGGCGGTACCTATACGGACGCCGTTATTTATCAGTTTGAAACGAAGCAAGTGCTGTCCGCCGCCAAGGCGCTGACCACGAAGAACGATTTGTCCGTCGGCATCGTGAATGCGCTGAGCAAGCTGGACCGGGCGCTGCTGCCCCAGGCGGAGGTGGCGGCCCTCAGCACCACCCTGGCCACCAACGCCTGCGTGGAGGGCAAGGGCGGCCGGGCCAAGCTCCTGTTCCTGGGCCTGGACGGGGAGACCATCCGGCGCGTGGGCGGGAAATACGGGCTGGACGGCTCGGACGAGGTCCACGCCTACCCCGGGGCGGGCTCCTTCGACGGGCAGGTGCTCCCCTCCCCCGACTGGGAGAAGATCACGTCCGAGGCCAGGGAATGGCTGGCCGACGCGGACGGCCTGGGCATCGTGGAGCTCTACGCCATGAACAACGGCGCCGTGGCGGAGCGGGAGGCCAAGGAGCGGCTCCTTGCCCTGCGGGACCTGCCCACGGTCTGTTCCAGCGAGCTGTTCAGCGGCCTCAACAGCGTGCAGCGGGGCTCCGGCACCCTGCTGAATGCCAAGCTGGTGCCCATCATCCGGGAATTCATGAACGCCGTCAGCCGGGCCTTCCAGGCCCTGGGCGTCCGCGCCCCCATCGTGGTGGTGCGCTCCGACGGCAGCCTCATGAGCGAGAGCTTCAGCCGCCTGCGGCCCGTGGAGACCATCCTCTGCGGCCCCGCCGCCAGCGTGCTGGGGGGCGTGGAGCTGGCCGGGCGGAAAAACAGCGTCATCGTGGACATGGGCGGCACCACCACGGACGTGAGCCTGGTGAAGGCGGGAAAGCCGGTGCGGGTGCGCAGCGGCATCCAGATCGGCTCCTGGCGCACCTTCGTCCGGGGCGTGCAGATCGACACCTTCGGTCTGGGGGGCGACAGCGCCATCCGCCTGAAGGACCATGATTTCATCCTCTGTCCGGACCGGGTGATGCCCCTGAGCCTGCTGGGGCGGGACCATCCGGAGATCATCCCCGTGCTCCGGAAGCTGGTGGACAGCAAATATGTCCACACCCGGCCCATCCATGAATTCTATACCCTGGTGCGGGACATCTCGGACCAGCCGGGCTTCACGAAGGAGGAAAAGGCCTTCTGCGAGGTGCTGAAGGACGGTCCGCTGGACATCCGCAGCGCCGCCGCCGCGGTGGGCACGGACATTTACTGGCTGAAGGTGGACCGGCTGGAGGCGGAGGGCGTGGTGCTGCGCAGCGGCCTCACCCCCACGGACTTCATGCATCTCAAGGGGGATTTCGACGCCTATGACCCCAAGGCGGCGGAGCTCGCGGCCTATTATCTGCTGCGCTGCATGAACCGGAAGCTCACCGAGCAGGAGCTGAAAAGGCTCTGCGACGAGGTTTACGACCGGGTGAAGAAAAAGCTCTATTGCAGCCTGACCCGCATCCTCCTCATGGACCGCTACCCCGATCTCCGGGAGGAGGGGCTGGGGCCCCAGCTGGAAAAGATCGTCGCCCGGCGCTGGGAGGAGCTGAAAAACGGCAAGCCCGCCCCCGGCTACTTTGACCTGGACTTCACCACCACGGCGGCCCTGGTGGGCATCGGCGCGCCCATCCACATCTTCCTGCCCGACGTGGCCCGGGCCCTGGGGGCCGAGTGCATCATCCCCCCCAACGCCGGGGTGGCCAATGCGGTGGGGGCCGTGGTGGGCAACATCTCCGCCGAGGTGGAGGTGGAGCTGCGGCCCAACCACACCGCCGACGGCATCCACGGCTATTTCGTCTTTGCCAGCGACCGGCAGGAGCTGGTCCGGGAGCGCAGCCAGGCCGAAGCGCGCTGCAGGGCGCTGGCAATGGAGCTGGCGGAGGCGGAAGCACGGAAGCGGGGCGTGGTGGGAGATATCCGCGTCACCGTGGAGGCGGACAACCGGACCAGCATCGACAGCAAGGGGCTCAGCATCGACCTGGGCACCCGCTTCATCGGCACCGCCATCGGCGGCGCGGTACTGTAGCGTCCTTATTCGCCGGAATCCGGCGCAGCACCGTAAGCGGTACTGTTTGAATATTCCGGCGAAACGTCCTTTTCAAAGCGGAAGCTACGCTTCCGTTTTGAGCGGAGGGGAAACGGAATTATGGCTCCCTCTCCGAGGGAGCTGTCAGCGAAGCTGATTGAGGGAGTCAGCCTATCAAATCAGCAACCGCTGGGAATCACCCTGACTCCCTATTCCGCGCGCGAGCAACGCGCGTGCTTCAATCCGGCATCGCCTAATGGCGATGCCACCTCCCTCAAGGAGGGAGGCAATGCCGATAGCGGAACACCCCCTCCTGCCCCCGTCCCCGCCGCAGCGGAATTGAGGGCGGACCTGCCGTTTCTCTGCAGGTCCGCCCCTTTGTTGCTTTTTATGAATTTTCGTACCTTCCCATCCTGCATTTTTTCACTTTTCGCTCCAAGTTTTCCTTGCTTTTCTGCAAGAGTGCATGTATAATGCACTTTATCAAATTACCGTATCTGCATGGAGGGGATCCCAAATGAAGAGCTTTTCCCGGAAGGCGTCCGCCATCCACGAATCCAGCACGCTGGCCGTCAGCGCCCTGGCCAACCGCCTGAAGGCCGAGGGCAAGGACGTCATCAACTTCGGCACCGGCGAGCCGGATTTCGACACGCCGGAGAACATCAAGAAGGCCGCCGTCGACGCCATCCATGCGGGCAAAACCAAGTACACCCCCGCTTCCGGCCTGCCCGCTCTGAAGGCGGCGGTCTGCAAGCGGCTGGAAGCCGATACCGGCGTCCATTATGAACCCAGCGAGATCGTGATCGCCTCCGGCGCGAAGCACAGCATCTATATCGCCCTGTGCTGCCTGCTGGACGAGGGGGACGAGGTCATCGTCCCGGCTCCCTACTGGGTCACCTACACGGAATCCGTGGCCATGGCCGGGGGCACCCCCGTGGTGATCTCCACCACGCCGGAGCAGCATTTCAAGCTCACCCCGGAGGCCCTGGAAGCGGCCATCACCCCCAAGACGAAGCTGCTGATCCTCAACAACCCCTCCAACCCCACGGGCATGTGCTACGACGAAGGGGAGCTGCGCTCGATCTGCGAGGTCTGCGTGAAGCACGACCTGTGGATCATGTCCGACGAGATCTATTACAAGCTGGTCTACGACGGGCGGAAGTTCGTCAGCGCGGCGGCCCTCTCCGAGGAGATCAAGGCCCACACCATCATCGTCAACGGCGTCAGCAAGTCCTATGCCATGACCGGCTGGCGCATCGGCTACACCGCCTGCGACGCCAGGCTCTCGAAAATTATGTCCAACTATCTGAGCCACGCCACCAGCGCCCCCAGCACCATCTCCCAGTGGGCCGCCATCGAAGCGCTGGAGGGGCCCCAGGAGAGCGTGGAGGAAATGCGCAAGGTCTTTGAGCAGCGGCGGACCTATATGGCCGACCGGATCAATAGCCTGCCCGGCGTCAGCTGCCTCATGCCCGAAGGCGCGTTCTACGTGATGATGAACATGGAGGGCGTCATCGGCCGGACCCTGGGGGGCAAGCTCATCCAGAACGGCAGCGACTTCGCCATGGCCTTCCTGGAAGCGGAAAACGTGGCCCTGGTGCCCTGCGGCGGCTTCGGCGAGCCCAATTACCTGCGCTGGACCTATGCGGCGAGCATGGAGGACATTCAGAGAGGGCTGGACCGGCTGGAGCATTTCCTGAAAGGATAAATCGAACACGAATGACGGGCCTTTCCCGAAAGGGAGAGGCCCGTTTTCCGTTTCAGCGGCCCGGCGAAGCGGTCAGGTTTTGGAGAGGACGTTTCGCCGGGATCTTGCAGGTATGGCCGCCTGCGGGACTTATCTGCCATCCCGGCGAATAAGGCCGAAGGTCTTGCGGTTTTCTCATTTTCTTTATATAATAAGGATAAAAGAATAAAAACTGACCGGAGGACGCTATGGAAGAAAAGAAGCTGACGGGAAAGATCTACGACATCCAGGGTTTTTCCGTGCATGACGGGCCGGGCATCCGCACCACCGTCTTTCTCAAGGGCTGCCCCCTGCGCTGCCCCTGGTGCCACAGTCCCGAATCCCAGGAGTTCCCCACGGAGCTGAACTGGATGGAGATCCGCTGCGAGGGCGTGGAGAAGTGCGGGCGCTGCATTTTTGCCTGCCCGGAAAAGATCATCACCATGGGGGAAAAGAAGATCTCCCTCAAGGACGAGAGCGAATACACCGTGGTGAAGATCGACCGGACGAAATGCACGAGCTGCTTCAAATGCGCCGACGCCTGCCCCCACAACGCGCTCTACCGCTGCGGCACGGACTACACCGTGGAGGAGGTCATCGACCGGGTAAAGCGGGACATGCCCTTCTACAAGCGCAGCGGCGGCGGCGTCACCGTCTCCGGCGGCGAATGTCTCTGGCAGCCCCAGTTTACCCTGGAGCTGCTGAGGGCCTGCAAGGCCCTGGGGATCCACACGGCGGTGGACACCACCGGCTACTGCAAATGGGAGATCATGGAGCAGGTGCTGCCCTACTCCGATCTCTTCCTCTATGACCTCAAGCAGATGGACCCGGAGCTCCACAAGCGGGTCATCGGCGTGGACAACGCTCCCATCCTGGACAACGCCCGGAAGCTGGCGGAGGCCGGGGCCAAGCTGCAGATCCGCATCCCCACCATCCCCATGTTCAACAACAGCCGGGATTCCTACCGGGCCTTCGGCGAATTCATCCTGGAGCTGGGGGACGCGGTGGAGACGGTGCAGCTGCTGCCCTACCACAACCTGGGCGTCGTGAAGTGGGAGCGGCTGGGCCGCCCAGGCCCCGCTCTGGAGGCCATTCCCCCTTCCGAAGAACAGATGAAATCCCTGAAAAAGCAGCTGGAGGACATGGGCGTCAAAAACGTCGTCATCCATTGAGAAAGCCTGCGGGCCGGGAGCCTGTGCTCCCGGCCCGAGCCATCTGCCGGGCGTTGTCCCGGCGGCCCGGTTTTCCTCCGGGGATCACAGGGAAAGAGGTCATACGCCGGATATGAAACTCATCAAGGAAGAGAAGCTCCCTGCCAGCCAATGCGGCGCTTCGGTGCAGCTTTCGGTCGTCGGCGCATTTCAGATCGTCGAGGATTTGGTGACGGAAATGATGGGGGAGCTGCACATCGACGGCATCACCTGCATCCGGGAATACGGCGCTTTGTGGGTATTCGTCCGGAACCGGATGGAGCTGCGCAGGCCCATCGGCTGGGGTGAGGTCTATACCGCAGAGTGCTGCATCAGCAGCGTCTCCAATGTGAAGCTCATCATCGACACCCTGCTGAAATGCGGCGGGGAAATCGCCGTCGCTTCCCGCCTGGAGCTCTGCGCGGTCGACCTGGAGACCGGGAAGATCCGCAGGAGCGGCACCGTCGGCCTGGGGGAAAATACGCCGCCGGAGGATTCCGGGCTCCGGCTCGCCTTCACCAGGGAGCCGTTCGAGCCGGAGGTGCTTTTGGAGGAGCTGCGGGTCCGCAGCTCGGATATCGACTACGGCCGCCACACCAACAACATCTCCTACATCCGCTACCTGGTCGACCAGTATGCTGCGGAGGACTTCATAAAAACCCCCGTGAAGGCCGTGGAGGCCCAGTATATCCGCCAGACCTTCGAGGGGGATCGGCTGCAGATCTATGGCTGCGGGGAAAACCGCTTCACGATCCTGCAGGATGGGCAGCCGGTCATGAATTGCCGCTTTTTCTTCGGCGGCGGGGAATGATCTCCGCCGCAGGCAAGGGCAAAGCAGGCCGTGAATACAGAAAAAAGCAGCGCGGACCCTGCCGCTTTCCGGCGCCGGGTCCGCGCTTCATCTATTTTCCGTTCCCTCTTTCCGGGGAGCCGCTTATTTGCCGAACAGCGCCGCGGCCTCGGCCATGCGCCGGGACACCGGCACGCCGAAGGGGCAGCGGCTCTCGCACTGGCGGCAGCCCAGGCACTCGCCGGCCCCATGGCGCAGGTCGGCATAATGCTGCCGGACGGAGGCGGGGACCTCGCTCTGCATCACCGCCAGGTCATAGAGCTTGTTCACCATGGCGATGTCGATCTCCGCGGGGCAGGGCTTGCAGTGGCCGCAGTAGGTGCAGCCGCCCTTGTAGGCATGGCGGGGCGCCCCGGCCAGGACGCTGCCGTAGTCCTTTTCCGCCTCCGGCGCCGTCTCATAGGCTGCGGCGGCGTCGATCTGCTCCAGGGTGTCATAGCCGCAGAGGACGGAGGCCACCGCCGGTCTCGTCAGGCAGTAGTGTATGCACTGCACCGGCGACAGGGCCACGCCGAAGGGGGAGCGCTTTTCATCGAAGAGGCGGCCCCCGGCGAAGGGCTTCATCACCGTGAGGCCCACGTCCAGCTGCTCGCAGCGCTTGTAGAATTCCGCCCGGGCCGGGTCGATGCCCGCCAGGCTGCCGTCATATTCCTCGGCGAAATAGCGGTCGATGTCGTCGGTGGGGGGCATGAGATCAAAGGCGGGGTTGATGCTGAACAGGATCATCTCCACGAGCCCGCTTTCCGCCGCCAGAAGGCCGATCACCGGGTTGTGGGTGGAAAGGCCCAGGTGGCGGATCTTCCCGGAGGCCTTCAGCTCCCGGATGTAGTCCATATAGGGACCAGACTGGATGCTCTCCCAGTCGTCCACCCGGTCCACATAGTGGATCATGCCCAGGTCGATGTAGTCCGTCCTCAGCCGCGCCAGCAGATCCTCAAAGGCTTCGCGGCACTTGTCCGCCTCCCGGGTGCGGACGTACTGCCCGTCCTGCCAGGTGGAGCCCACATGCCCCTGGATGAACCAGCGTTCCCGCTTCCCCTCCAGGGCAAGGCCGATGTTGGAGCGCACCTTCGGCTCGCTCATCCAGCAGTCCAGGATGTTGATCCCGGCCTTTTCCGCGTGGTCCAGCAGGGCTGCGCATTCCTCCGTGCTGTGCCGCTCCAGCCATTCGCCGCCGAAGCCCACCTCGCTGACCATGAGCTCCGTCTTTCCCAGGCGTCTCAGCTTCATATTTCCGTCCTCCTTTGATGTACTATGCTTATCATATCACATCCGGCAGGATTTGGTAAGAGCGCATTTGTCTCTTCGCAGGCGGCCGGGAGGGCAAAGGATATATGATAAAATGGATAAAATTATGCCCTTGCCCCAATATCCGGCGGGAAAACGGTACTGTAATCAGGGAAGGACTTTGATTTCGACGAAAGGAGGAGGCGTATGGAGGACGAAGCCATCATCGGGCTGTACTGGCAGCGTGACGAACGGGCTATTGAGGAGACAAGGGTGAAATACGGCGCTTACTGCTATCAGATCGCCTTCAACCTGCTGCGCAGCCCCGAGGATGCGGA
>JAEEGK010018709.1_pt1 | contig 14956 bp, 14 predicted proteins | sample 8958771 | NCBI WGS metagenome assembly JAEEGK01 (sample SAMN16246547, study PRJNA631951) | gut metagenome | biome: gut microbiome; feature: rumen; material: SC-attached | host: Bos | place: Iran: Karaj | collected 2018-10 | reverse complement strand
AGACCTGGGGGAAGACGACGATCTCTTCGCCTTCCAGCATGATCTTGTTGTCCTTGGGCAGGGGGGTGAGCTTGGGATAACGGTCGGCGCGGCAGAGGTTCACCTTGCCGATGATGCTCTCCCAGTGCTCCACCTTGTCGCCGAACTGGGCGTCGATGGTCTCGATATCCTCTTCCATGGCGTAGCAGATGCAGTCGGGGAAGGCTTCCTTCACATGGCCGATGCCCCAGTAATGGTCGGGATGGGCGTGGGTGGCAAAGACGGCCTTCAGGTTCAGGTTCCTCTCGCAGATCTCGGCGATGACCCGGTAGGCGTTGGATCTGGTCCACTGGCAGTCGATCAGAACGGCGTCCTTCTCGCCGAAGATCAGGGTGCTGACCACATTGAAGCCGGCCTCGTCGGAGATCATGGCCAGGGTCTGCAGCTTGCCGGGGCCGTGGGTGTTCAGTCTGACTTCCATACTCATAGTCGCAATTCTCCTTTTATGATTTGGTTTTCATTTCCACTGTAAAATGATGATGCTTCCTTCTTCTTAGTGTAACATAGGCGATTGCAAATCCGCAAGCCTTATATTATAATAATTCACGAACAGGGAGCATTACAGAGTATGCGGAGGAGGAAAAGCCATGTATACGTTCCGTCCGGCCACCGAACGCATCCGGCAAATGCGGGAACTGATCCGCGACCGGGTGATCCGCTATGATTCCGAGCGCCTCCAGATCGTCACGGAGGCTTACCGGCAATACGAATACCTGCCCCCCATCCTGAAACGCCCTCTGGCCTTCAAGGCCCTCTGTGAGAAGATGACCGTGCTGGTGGAGGATTTCGAGATCATCGTGGGCAACAAGGGCCCCCACTTCTTCTCCAGCCCCCAATACCCGGAATGGGGCATCTCCGACTGGCTCATGGAGCCCATCGAGAAGGGGGAATGGACCATCCGGGAGGATGGGCTGTACCACAATCCCGACACGGAGGAGCTGCGCAACACCATCAGCCCGGAGGACTACGCCGTACTGAAGGAGCTGCTCCCCTGGTGGAAATACCGGAAGGTGGGCACCGTGGCGGACGCCTGGCAGCCCCGGCACCATGCGGAGCTGAAAAGGCTCAACGTCTCCAGCTACGTGGACGGGGGCGGCATGGGCCTCATCTCCCTGCCCGCGGGCCATCTGGTGGCGGGCTACGAGAAGATCCTCCGAGTAGGCTACAAGGCGATCCGAGACCAGGCCCAGGCCTGGCTGGACGAGCATTACGGCAACCTCATGGGGGAGGACGTGGAGAAGAACAGCTTTTATGAAAGCGTCCTCATCACCTGCGACGGGGCCATGACCCTGGTTAAGCGCTATGCCAAGGCCTGCGCCGACAAGGCTGCCGGGGAAAAGGACCCCAAGCGGAAAGCGGAGCTGGAAAGGATGGCCGACGGGCTATTCTGGCTCAGCGAGAACCCGGCCCGGAACTTCTGGGAGGCCGTGCAGGGCACCATGATGTACCAGGTCATGATCCAGATCGAGAGCGTGTTCCCCTCCCCCGCCCTGGGAAGGTTCGACCAATATACCTGGCCCTATCTGAAGAAGGACCTGGAGGAAAGTCGCATCACCCTGGACGAGGCCCAGGAGATCGTGGACGCCTTCTTCCTCAAGGCCAACTGCTTCTACGGCGCCGGGCCCGCCAAGCTGGTGAACACCACCGGCATCGGCAACACCTATCAGCACACCACCCTGGGCGGCGTGGACCCCAGGACCGGGGAGGACGCTACCAACCCCGTCACTTATATGGTACTGGAGACTGTGGGGCGGCTGAAACTCCACGACCCCACCATCTCCCTGCGCTTCAACAAGAATAGCCCCGACAAGCTCTGGGAGTGCGCCCTGGAGACAAGTAAGCTGGTGGGGGGCCTGCCCCTTTACCAGAATGATGAAGTTATCATCCCCTCCCTCATACAGGAGCTGGGCATGAGCCTGGAGGACGCCCGGGACTACGGCATCATCGGCTGCCAGGAGATCGTCTGCTGCGGCAAGGATTACCCCGCCCCCAACGGGATGCATCCCCCCCACGCCAGCGTCTGGTGGGGCAGCATTATGAACATGGCCATCAACAATGGCATCAATCCCTTCAACGGGGAGCAGGCCAGCGTGACGACGGATTACCTCTACAACATGACCTCCATCGACCAGGTGAAGGCCGCCGTCAGCAAGATGGCCCACCACATCATGCGCATGTTCATCTCCACCAACAACTACGCCGAATCCATCAGCCAGCACTGCGCCCAGCAGGCCATCCTCAGCATCTCCATCGACGACTGCATGGCCAAGGGGAAGGATGTGGTGAACGGCGGGGCGCGGTACAATTCCTACGGGGGCACGGCCACGGGCCTCGCCACCGTGGCGGACAGCATCAGCACCATCAAATACATGTGCTTCGACAAGAAGCTCATCTCCACCCGAGAGCTTTACGACGCCTGGATGGCAAACTGGGAGGGATACGAACCTCTGCGGCAGCGCATCCTGAAGGAAGTCCCCCACTACGGCAACGCCGACCCCTATGTGGACGAGGAGCTGAAGTGGGTCGTGGAGCTCTATTACGAATGCTGCAGGGAATGTCACTCCACCCGGAGCAAGGTCTATAAGGCCGGGCTCTATGGGGCCAGCGACCATGTGGCCCAGGGCTACATCACCTTCGCCACCCCCGACGGGCGGAAGACCGGCACCCCCATCGCCGACGCCATGAGCCCCGCCCAGAGCCGGGACAAGAATGGGCCCACCGCCGTTTTTGAGAGCTGCTGCGTCTTCGACCACCATCACTACATGGGCGGCATCGCCCTGAATCTGCGGCTCCACCCCAGCGTGCTGAGTAACGACGAGGGCATGGAGAAGGTGCGGGACATGACGAAGGAATACTTCTCCTCCGGCGGCCTGGAAGTCCAGTACAACGTGGTGGACACGGACACCCTCCGCGCCGCGCAGCGCGACCCCGGAAAGTACCGGGACCTGGTGGTGCGCATCGCGGGCTACAGCGCCTATTTCGTGGAGCTGGGCACCGACCTGCAGAACGACATTATTTCCCGGAATGAAAACAAGTTTTAGGCAATACTGCATGATACTGGTGCGCAGATTGCGCAGTCAGAATTTTCGTCAGATTGTCTGAAAATCGCGGGGAATACTCCCTGTATTGGCCAAGATTTTCGGGCAATATGACGGAACATTATGCAAGCAAGATGCGCGCCTTGGATTGTGCGGTGTTGCCTCAAGGAACCAAACGCTTCAAATAACGTCAGAAAGAAGTAGTACGGCAATGGAAAAGACAAAACGGCGCTTCGGGGACCGGAAGGACGGGACCCTTCTGCGGGACCTGGATTCCATGCATTTCATCGTCCCCCTGCTTTATCCCAACCGCTGCGACAACGAGGCCTTTATTTCCGAGCGCATCGACCTAACGAACCTGAACGCTTATCTGGCGAAAAAGAACGCCGACGATCCCAAATATCCCCTGAAGATGTTCTATGTCATCGTGGCGGCGGCGGCCAAGGCCTGCCGGCTGCGGCCCAAGATGAACCGCTTTATCGCCAACAAGAACGTCTATCAGCGCAACGAGCTCACCGCCGCCTTCGTGGTGAAGAAGGAATTCAGCGACTCCGGGGCCGAGGCCCTGGCGAAGCTGACTTTTGAGCCCGGCGACACCATGGACAGCATCTGGGCCAAGGTGGTCGCCCAGATCACCGCCGGGCGGAGCGAGAAGGTGGACTCCAGTACGGAGAGCATGGACATGTTCAACCGCATGCCCCGCTTCCTCTCGAAATTCATCGTCTGGGTCATCACCCGGCTGGACATCCACGGCTGGGTCCCCGCCTCCCTCATCGAGACGGACCCCTATTACTGCACCATCGTCCTCACCAACCTGGGCTCCATCAAGCTCCATGCGGGCTACCACCACCTCACCAACTGGGGCACCAACTCCGTTTTCGTGGTGGTGGGGGAAAAGAAAAAGCGCCCCTTCTTCGACGAGGAAGGGCACTGCGAGATGCGGGACAGCATCGACCTGGGCCTCACCGTGGACGAGCGCATCGCAGACGGGTATTATTTCTCCAAGACCATCCGGCTGGTGAAGAAGCTGCTGGAAAACCCGGAGCTGCTGGAACAGCCCCTGGAATCGGAAGTGGATTACTGATCCCGGAAAGGAAAACGCACATGAAAAGACTGCTTGCTCTCGCGCTGGCGCTGCTGCTGGCGCTGACCCTCTTCGGCTGCTGGAAAAAGCCGGAGCCCTCCCCCGCCCCCACCGCCGGGCCCACCCCGGACCCCGGCCGGGGCGAGACCGTCACCACCGCCACCCCCGCTCCCGAGCCCACCGACGGCCCCATGGCCACACCGGAGCCCATGGAGACCTTCCAGCCCGCCCCGGAGAATACGGCCCAGCCCACACCGGAGCCTCTGCCGGAGGCAACGGAGGAGCCGGTGATCGTGAATCCCAACCAGCTGGCTTCCGGCAGCTTCCGCAGCGACACGGGCACCGCCCTCAACCTGGTGGCGGACTGGCGGGCCGCCGCCATCGACGCCACCACCGCCAGGATTACCGTCACCCTCTCCCTGGAATCTTACAGCCTGGACATCGGGGAGCGGCGGGGCAACATCCTCACCTTCAACGGAGAGGACTACTACTTCGTCACCGACCCCATCGAGATCGCCGGGGGCGACTTCGTGAAGACCCAGATCTATGTGTGGAGCCAGGAGATCCCCATGTCGGAGCTGAGCTTCGACCTGGCCGTCCGCTGGAACCTGCGGGGCAGTTACAGCAAGAAGGAGATGGAGGCCATCGAGCTCAGCGGGAGCTACGTCTACGACGGGTCTGTGGGATAAAGGAATATGCGATCGGAGGCACGGGCCGAGCGGCCCGTGCCTCCGCTGTTTTCCCCCGTCCCGCCGCGGCGGGCAATCCTCCGTCCCTCGTCCCCCGTAAAACCCCCGCCGGGGATCCAATGGGGCGGAGCCCCTTGGCCGTGAGGAGGGGTCCGGGGGACCTTTATGGAATGGTCCCCCGGCGCGTCTTTGCCTTCTTTCGCCGCGCTGCGAAAGAAGGTCGCTCCCGCAGGAGCGAAAAACCTGCGTCTTATCCCCGTCGCGCCGCAGCGCAAAATGCCCAGTCCTTCGATTGCGCTGCAGCGGTCAGTTCAAAAGAATATACTACGTCAGCACCGACAGGAGATACTCCACGTTTTCCTCAATTGGCCGCGTCCCATCAACGAGGATTATAGGGCAGTCCACCGTTTCCAGCCACTTTTCGACATAATCCTCCGGCCTGCTCTCCACCTGTGCAAACCAAGCGCTTTCCCGCTGGGCCAAATCGCCGCCCGCAAGAATCCTATCGCCAAACTTCTGCAAAGACCGCTCCCTGACCCGCGCAAGACGTATTTCCCTGGGCACACTGACGACGATGATGCAGTCCAGAAGGGATAGCAGCTTCTCGCCGTAATCTCCCTTTACGGCGGCAAAGATGAAACGGCGGTCCTTCTCTATCTTTTCCTCCAGAAGACGGACGACTTCCTCTTTCCCTCTGGGATCGGAATAGGCGTATTCTGTATCCGTCTTCGGGAAATACAAATCCTCGTTGTCGATGAATTGCCAGCCCAGGCGCTCCGCCAGCTGCTTCCCCAGGTTGCTCTTTCCGACTCCGTTGAGCCCGCAGATCAGAATGCCCATGAACGATATGACCTTCCTTCACTTCGATACAAAGGGATCCCCCTTGACGGTGAAGCGCCAGAGGTAATCCTTTGCCTCCCCGGCGTAGTCGATGCCGATACGCTTCGAGCATTCGATTTCCGAGTCGGGGATATCCTTCCCCGGCAGGAAAATGAAATCCCCCTGCGTCATGTCCCGCTCATTCAGCGTCCGGTCGATGTCCAGAGCCAGGCACAGCTTCCCCGGCCCCCGGCACAGCTCCCTTTCCGGCTTCCCGCCCCGGCGCCGGGCCATGACGTCCACCCCCAGGGTGGGCCGCAGGGCCCGGAGCAGGACGCACTGAGGCTCCTCCGGATGACCCGTCACCACGTTCAGGCAGCAGTACAACCCATAGATGAGGTAGACGTAGGCGTGTCCCGCCTCCCCGAAGAGAGGCTCGGTGCGCTTTGTGCGCCTCCCGCCGTAGGCGTGGCTGCCCCTGTCGCCGGGGCCAATGTAAGCCTCCGTCTCCACGATGATCCCGCCTGTCTCGCCGTGGAGCAGGGTCTTGCCCAGCAGTTCGCGGGCTACAGTCAGCGCGTCCCGGTCGAAAAAGGACCGGGACAAAACCTGTTCATTCATCTTTCTTTTTCGTCTTTTTCCGTTTCCGGAGGATCAGCAGGATCACCACGACCACGATTACCACCGCAGCCACCGGCAGGAGGAGCCAGAGGTTGTACATGACAGCGGAAACAGGGTCGAGGATCGCGTCATAGAGCTTTAAGCCTCTGTTCATACCCGCCTCCTTCAGCGTTTTTCCTTCTTCTTCCGGCGCCAGCGCAGCACCAGGATCAGCACCACGGCTGCGATCACCACCACCGCGATCAGCACAGGAATGTGCCAGACGGCCTTGCGCACGATTTCGATGGGCTCATAGGCAATGTCATATAGCTTCACTTATCTTCCGACCTTTCACTTTTGCCCTTTTTCCCGCCCTTGCGCCGTTTGCGCAGCACCAACAGGATCACCCCGGCCACGATCACCACCGCTACCACCAGCACCAGCGCGTTCACGTGGGTGTCCGCGGTCTCGGCGATCACAGGGTCAAAGGCGGCGTCATAGAGCTTCATCGCTATGCCTCCCAAAGGATGATCAGGGGTCCGGCTCTGCCGGACCCCCGAAGCTTGCTTTTACCGTCTGCCGAAGGCGGGGCCTTCCGGCTTCTTGAAGAGGTTAGCCTGCTTCTTTGTGACTTCCTCCAGGCTCCAGCCGTCGCCGTCGGCCATCATGGCGCCCTCCACGGCGGGCAGGGCGTAGCGCCCGATGAACTTGCCCATGGTCATGAAGACCTGGCCGGTCACGTCCTTGGCGTCCTCGCCGCAGAGCCAGACGATGAAGTTGGCGAAGGTTTCGGGAGCAGCGGTGCCGTCATAGCTGATGGGGTTGCCGGAAATGACGCTGTGCTCGCCTTCCAGCACGTTGTGGATCTCCATGTCCACGCTGGCGCGGGTCTTGGCGGCGGGGGCGAAGGCGTTGGCGGTGATGCCGAATTCCTGCAGCTCGGCAGCCAGCCCGTAGGTCATGCCCACCACGCCTGCGTTGGCCGCGCAGTATTCGCACTGCCGGAGGTTGCCGCCGGCCCAGGCGGGGGAGGCGCAGTTGACGATCCGGCCCCAGCCCTGGTCGATCATGTGCTGCACGGCCTGACGGATCACATAAAAGTGGCCGGTGGGCTTGACGGTGTTGACTCGGTCCCACATCTTCTTCGGCATATCCTGCACGGGGCTGAAGCCGAAGGCGGAGGCGATGTTCACCACGATATCCAGCTTGCCCCAAGTCTTGATGGCGCACTCGGTCAGCTTTCCGGCGGCCTCATAGTCGGAGATATCGCCGAAGCAGGCGACGGCTTCGCCCCCGGCGTCCCGGATCTCCTGGGCGGTCCGCTCCGCATCGCCGTAATATTTAGCGTATTCGGTCATGGCCCAGTCCTGCATTTCCTTAGAGAGCTTGCTGAACTTCTCCTCGTCCACGGGGATGACCCCGTCCCAGGGAGCCCGGTTGTTGGTGACGACCTTGCAGCCCTCGGCTGCCAGCGCCTTGGCCACCGCCCGGCCGATGCCCATGCCCGAACCGGTGACGATGGCGACTTTGCCCTTCAGATAATCGCCCATGAGAGAACCCTCCAATTTGTCATTTAGTTTGATGCATTAAAGATACCATGCTTTGCCGGCGAAGTCAAGGCGGCGGGCGCTCTTGCGGCGGGGAAGCGGGGGTGGTATAATCCCCTTGCTACTGCGGCATCAGAAGGAGGAGGGACGGCGGATGAAGCTGTATATCGTGCGCCACGGCGACCCGGATTACGCCGCCGACAGCCTGACGGAGCGGGGACAGCGGGAGGCGGAGCTGCTGGCGGACAAGCTGGCAAAGCTGGATTTCGCCGCCGTCTACGTTTCGCCTTTGGGCCGGGCGAAAGAGACCGCGGAAGCGACCCTCCGCCGCCTGGGGCGGCAGGGGGAGACGAAGGAATGGCTGCGGGAATTCGCCCCCCGCCGCTTCGACCCGGATGCGGGCCGGGAGACGGTGATCTGGGACTGGCTGCCCCAGCGCTGGACGGCGGAAAAGGACTTTTATGACCGGGAAAAGTGGATGCACGTGCCCGTCATGGAGGAAGCGGGGGTTCCGGCGGAGGCACAATGGGTGTATGACGGGCTGGACGAGGTGCTGGCAAAGCACGGCTACAAGCGGGAAGGGAAAATCTACCGCGCCCTGCGGCCCAACCGCGACAGCATTGTATTCTTCTGCCATTTCGGGGTAGAATGCGTCATCCTGGGGCACCTGCTAGGCATTTCCCCCATGCCCCTCTGGCACGGCACCTGCGCCCTCACCACCTCCGTCACCACCCTGTTGACGGAGGAACGCCGCCGGGGGATCGCCTCCTTCCGCATGAATGCCTTTGGGGACGTGTCCCACCTCACCGCTTTCGGGCAGGAGCCCAGCTTTTCCGCCAGGTTCTGCGAGACCTGGGATTGCGCCGAAGAGCGCCACGATTAGAATGACAGGGAGAACGACAGGACAATGCATGACGAACTGACCAAGGTTGACATTCAGAAGATGCAGGAGGAGATCGACTACCGCCTGAACACCCTGCGGCCCAAGCTGATCGAGGACGTTCAGGTCGCCCGCAGCTTCGGGGACCTGAGCGAGAATTTCGAGTATAAGGCGGCCAAGCAGGCGAAGAACCGCAACGACAGCCGCATCCGCTATCTGCAGAACATGATCGCCACCGCCGTGGTGATCGAGGACAAGCACGCCGCCGAGGAGAACGTGGCAGGCCTTTTCGACTTCCTGACCATCTGGTTCGAGGAGGATGAGGAGGAGCAGCGCATCCGCCTGGTGACCACCCTGCGGGCCAACGCCCTGGAGTGGCTCATCAGCAAGGAATCCCCCCTGGGGAAGGCTCTCATGGGCCGGAAGGTGGGGGAGCGGGTGTCGGTGGAGGTGGAGAGCGGCGACAGCTACCATGTGGTCATCCGCGCCATCGAAAAGGGGGAGGACGACGACACCCTGGAGATCAGCCGATACTGATAGAAATTGAAACCGGCCTCTTTTTTCGGGAGGCCGGTTATGTTATACTGATGATATATAAAATGTTCAGGCAGCGACGCTGCCGGAGGGAGCAGTACATGGAAAAGATAAGCGCGATCTTTCAGCCCTTGCAGGTGGGCCCCCTGCGGGCCCGCAACCGCATCGAGGTCTCCCCGGCGGAACCTTTTCTCTGCACCAAGGACGGACTGGTGACCGATGAATTCGTGGATTTCACCGCCCAATTCGCCAAATACGGGGCGGGCATCGTCACCGTGGGGGACAGCCCCGTGACCCAGGCCTACGCCGACCAAAACCATTACGTGGTGAACCTGGCGGACAATATGGTGGTCCACGGCCTCACCAAGCTGACCGACGCCGTCCACCGCTGGGGCGCCATCGCCTCTATCGAGCTGAACCTGCGGGACGACCGCCTGCCTGCGGAGTTCACCGTGGAGGAGATCCACGGCATCCAGAAGGCCTTTGCCGACGCGGCGGAGCGCTGCCGTAAGGCCGCCTTCGACATGGTGATGCTCCACTTCGGCCATGGGCACACCGCCGCTTCCTTCTATTCCCCCCATGTGAACAAGCGGACAGACGAGTACGGTTGTGATACCTTTGAAAACCGCATCCGCTTTGCCAGGGAGCTGATCGACCAGGTGCGCGGGCGCATCGGCCCCGACATGGCCATTGAGATCCGCATGAGCGGCGACGAGATCTATCCGGAGGGCGTCCACGTGGAGGACGGCATCCGCTTCGTCAAGGCCCTGGAGGACAAGATCGACATGGTGCATATTTCCGCCGGCAGCATGTACGATATCCGCACCATGGACTATACCATCCAGTCCACCTATATGCCCCGGCCCACCAATCTGCATATCGCGGCGCAGTACAAGGCCGCCGGGCTGAAGATCCCGGTCCTCAGCGTGGGCAGCCACGATATCCTCTCTGCGGAGAAGGCCATTTCCGAGGGCCAGTGCGACGCCGTAGCCATGATCCGCGCCTTTCTGGCGGATCCGGAGCAGCTCGTAAAGGCAAAGCAGGGCAGGGTGGATGAGATCCGCCCCTGCCTCCGCTGCAACGTATGCACCGGGGACGATCCCCATGGCTGCCCCAAGCCCCTGCGCTGTACCGTCAATCCGCCCCAGGGCCGCCAGCCCCTCTTTGACCGCATCGAACCGGCCAGACCGGGGAAGAAGGTGGTCGTCGTGGGCGGCGGGGCCGCGGGCATGGAGGCGGCCCGGCGTCTCGCGGAGCGGGGTCTGAAGCCCGTGCTTTTCGAGAAGGAAAAGGAATTGGGCGGCAGCCTCCGCACCGCCGGCTGTAACCCTCTGAAGGGGGACGTGCGCCGGTACGGGGATTGGTGCATCCGCATGACTATGGCGAATCCCGATATCGACCTGCGCCTGGGCACCGAGGCCACCAGGGAGCGCATCCTGGCGGAGAAGCCCGACGCGGTGATCGTGGCCGTGGGCTCCGCCCCCATCGTGCCGCCGGTGGAGGGGGTCAAGGGCTCTAACGTCTGCCTGGCCCAGGATATCGACCGGGGGCTGTATCAGCCCGGAAAGAAAGTGGTCATCGTGGGCGCGGGCCTCACCGGCACCGAGACCGCCATCACCCTGGCCAGGGAGGGCCATGAGGTGGTGGTCATGGACATGCTGCCCATGGGAGCCGTCATGGCCAGGGACAAGGCAGTGGGGAAGGCCCACCGGCTGGCCCTGAAGGAGGGCGTGGTTTTCAAGGAGGAATTCCGCCTGAAGGCCATCACCCCCACCAGCCTGATTGGGGAGGAGAAGGACGGGACGACCGTCGAGCTGCCCTGCGACACCGTGGCCCTCAGCCTGGGGGTCCGGCCCCGGAAGGACGTGCTGGAAGCCCTGGAGGGCGTCTGCGAGGAGATGTACTTCGTGGGCGACTGCGCCCTCCGGCAGGGCAACATCACCACCGCCGTCCGGGACGGCTTCTATGCCGCCATGAATGTTTGAGCTGTCTGAAACAGGAGGAGGAGAAATTATGTACGAGCTGAAACCCATGACCCTTCGGGTGCAGCGCATCCGCCAGAAATACCGCACCACCAAGCCCCGGATCGATATTAACCGTTATCGGCTGGTGACGGAGTTTTACATGGCGAACCCCCAGATCACCGGCATCCTGAAGCGGGCGAAAAACCTGCGCAACCTCTTTGAGAATATGCCCGTCCTCATCAACGAGGACGAGGTGATCGTGGGCTGGCAGGGCACGACCTACCGCTGCTGCGCCCTCTATCCCGAGACCAGCTTCAATTGGTTCATGAAGGAGCTGCGTGCGGACAACATCCGGGAGCGGAGCGTGGACCCCTACGATATCGACCCGGAGGATGAAAAGTACCTCCTGGAGACCGGCGACTTCTGGGCGAAGAACTCCATGAGCGCCATCACGGACGAGTATATCCCCCGCTACTACCGGGACCATCTGGACGGTAACGGCTCCGTCTGCTTCTCTGCCCACGACAACTGCGAATCCCCCGTGGGCCACTTCGTGGCCAATTTCTGGACCGCCACCCAGAAAGGCTTCGGCGCCATCCGGGAGGAAGCTCTCCAGAAGATGGCCGAGTTGGAGGAGGAGGGCATCTTCGGCGACAGCATCTATCAGTATAACTTCTACCGGGCCATCGATATCGTCTGCGAGGGCATCATCCACTGGTCCGAGCGCTATGCCGCCGAGGCCCTGCGCCAGGCGGAGGCCTGCACGGACCCGGAGCGGAAGAAGGAATTGCTGGAAATGGCGGACTGCCTGAACTGGATCATGAAGAACCCCTGCCGCAATTTCCACGACGCCCTCCAGTGCATTTACATGTATCAGTTGGCCCTCTGCATGGACGGGCAGCTCCACGGCATCAGCTACGGCCGGGTGGACCAGTACCTGGGCCGCTACTACGACCAGGATATCGCCAGCGGCGCCATCACCCCGGAATACGCCCAGGAGCTGATGGACCTCTTCTATCTGAAGGTGGCCGAGTGCAACAAGATCTGGTCCGAGGGGGCCACCAAGTCCGGGCCGGGCTATACCTCCGGCCAGCTCATGACCCTGGGCGGCGTGGACAGGGACGGCAAGGACGCCACCAATGCCGTGACCTATATGATGCTCCAGGCCTCCGGCCGCCTGGTCCTCCATGATCCCCCCCAGGCCCTGCGCATCCACGAGGGGACCCCCGACGAGCTTTGGGAGGCCGCCATCGAGACCACAAAGATCGCCGGCGGCGTGCCCACCTTCGAGTCCGACAAGGTCATCATCCAGGCCCTCATGAAACGGGGCATCCCCCTGGAGGACGCCCGGAACTATTGCCTCAACGGCTGCGTGGAGCCCTCCGTGGGGGGCTATGAATGGGCCCAGCCCGGCGGCACCGGCACCGAGAGCTATCTGAACATCGCCAATGCCTTCCTCATGGCCATCAACAACGGCTATGCCTTCACCGGCGGGGAAGCGAAGCAGTTCGGTCCCGCCACCGGCTTCCTCTATGACATGAAGAGCATGGACGAGGTACTGGCCGCGGTGAAGACCGCCTTCGACTTCTTCTGCAAGTGGCAGTGCTCCTGCATCAACGCCTGGGAATCCATGAGCTCCTTCCACAACCCCCTGCCCATGCTCTCCGCCACCCTGGAGGGCTGTATGGAAAATGGGAAAGACTGCCAGGCCGGCGGCGCCAAGTACAACTCCACCGGCAACAGCTGCATCGGCCTTGGCAACGTGGCCGACAGCTTGAATATCATCGACTACTGCTGCTTCCGGGAGCATCTGTGCACCACGCGGGAGCTCTACGACGCCCTGATGGCCAACTGGGAGGGCTATGAGGAGCTGCGGCAGAAGATCAACGGCATCGTGCCCCGGTACGGCAACGGGGACAAGCAGGCGGACAAATACGTGGATTTCACCGCTTCCACCTATGCCAACGCCATCAATTCCGCCACCGGCCCCCGCGGCAATCACTTCGCCGCCGGCTGCTACCCCGTCACCGCCAACGTGCTCTTCGGCTATATGACCTGGGCTACCCCCGACGGGCGCAAGAGCGGAGAGCCCCTCTCCGACGGCATCTCCAACGTGCAGGGCATGGACAAAAACGGCCCGGTCAGCTTCCTCAACAGCGTGCTGAATTTCGACCAGAGCCTTTACGGCAACGGCACCCTCTGCAACATGAAGTTCCACCCCACCGCCCTGAAGGGGGCCGACGGGCTCATGAAGCTGCGCAGCATCATGGAGACCTATTTCGAGGAGGGCGGCATGGAGCTGCAGCTGAATATCGTCTCCTCCGATACCCTGCGGGACGCCCAGAAGCACCCGGAGAACTACAAGGACCTGGTGGTCCGGGTGGCGGGCTTCTCCGCCTACTTTGTGGAGGTCTTCAAGGGCTGCCAGGACGACCTGATCCGCCGCACCGAAATGAATCTTTGATCAAATCGCAATCGCTTCGCTGGATTGCGATTTGAGAAGGATTGCGCTGCGCTCCCCGCAGGCCCCTTGCGGGGCCCACAGTCCGCTCCGCGAGAGGAATTTTTCGCCCGGCGCATGTCCGTGCGAAAAATGATTCCGACCTATTCGCGCCTGCGGGCACGAACTCTGCGAGGCTTTGCATACAGTCTGTACCGGAGGGGGACTCCCGTTTCCCTCCGGTTTTCGTAAATGAAGAGGAGTATTATGGACGAATCCAAGCTCGTAGGTCGGATCTACGACATTCAGGGCTTTTCCGTACAGGATGGCCCCGGCATCCGCACCACCGCGTTCCTGAAGGGCTGCCCTCTCCATTGTCCCTGGTGCCACAGCCCGGAAAGCCAGGCCTTTTATCCCCAGCTGAGCTGGATCAGCATGCGCTGCCAGGGCGCCGCCCTCTGCGAGAGCCGCTGCATCCGGGCCTGCGCCAAGGGCGCTCTGGAGCTGGGGGAGCAGCGCCAGGACGCCAAAACCGGGGAAATGCTCCAGATGGTCCATGTGAAGCGGGATGTGTGCGACAACTGCGGCGACTGCGCCAAGGTCTGTTATCCCAAGGCCCTCTACATCTGCGGCGAGGACTACACCGTGGAAAAGCTGGCAGCCCGGCTGATGCAGGACAAGAAGTTCTATGACCGCTCCGGCGGCGGCATCACCATTTCCGGCGGCGAGGCCCTGAGCCAGGCGGATTTCACCGTGGCCATCTTAAAGCGCATGAAGGCCGAGGGGGTCCATACCGCCCTGGACACCACCGGCTTTGCCTCCTGGGAGACCGTGGCGCGCACCCTGCCCTATACGGACCTTTATCTTTATGATCTGAAGCACATGGATTCCGAGAAGCATAAGCTCATCATCGGCGTGCCCAACGAGCCCATCCTGGACAATGCCCGGCGTCTGGCCGCTGCGGGGAAGAAGATGCAGGTGCGCATCCCCGTCATCCCCATGTTCAACAACGATGTGGAGAATATCCGAAAGACTGCCGAATTCTGCAAAGAGCTGGGGGAAGCGGTGACGGTGGTGCAGCTGCTGCCCTACCACAACCTGGGGGTCACCAAGTATCTGCGCATCAGCGATAAGCCCGTGGCGGAGGCCACGCCCCCCTCCGACGCCCAGATGCAGAAGCTCAAGGGCATCATGGAGGAATACGGCCTGCCTGTCACCATCCACTGAGAATCGCCCTTCATCCGGCGGGCGGATGGTCCGTCCGCCGGAATTTTTCTCTTTTTGCACATCCGGGGTTGACAAACGCTCGTTCCTGCATTATA
>JAEEGK010018706.1_pt1 | contig 14957 bp, 9 predicted proteins | sample 8958771 | NCBI WGS metagenome assembly JAEEGK01 (sample SAMN16246547, study PRJNA631951) | gut metagenome | biome: gut microbiome; feature: rumen; material: SC-attached | host: Bos | place: Iran: Karaj | collected 2018-10 | reverse complement strand
TGAAGACCGCCCTTCCAACACTGTGCCGTCCACAGGGATACGGCTGCCAGGCTTCACAATAACCGTGTCGCCTTTCACGACCTGCTCCAACGGCATTTCCGATTCAACACCGTCGCGCAACACGATCGCTGTCGCAGGAGCCAATTCCATCAGTTTGGAAATCGCCTCACCCGTACGTCCTTTCGCTCTTGTTTCCAACATCTTGCCGAACGTAATCAGCGCAAGGATCATGCCCGCCGATTCAAAATGCACATCCATCCGCAACATGCCGACGGCTTCCCAATTTCCCGCCGCCATCAGCGGGCCAAGCTTGAAAATGCCCGCCACGCTGTAGATCAGCGCCGCTCCCGAGCCAAGCGCGATGAGCGTGTCCATGTTCGGCGAACGCAACAGCAGATGGCGCAGCCCGTTGCTGAAGAAATGCCTGTTCAAAAGCAAAATCGGCAGCAGCAACAGGAATTGCAAGAACAAGAATTGCAACGTGTTCTGCGCTCCCAAGAGGCATTTTGGCAACGGCCAGTGGGCCATCGCCTGCATGGACAGATACATCAATGGAATCAGAAACGCCAGCGAACGGAAGAACCGCTGCTTCATTAGCGTGAATTCCGACGGGCCATCCGCCTTTTTTTTCACGCTTTTCGCCGTTTCACCGCCTTTATCAGACACGACGGCTTCATAACCGGCCGCCGCAACCGCCTGGCAAACAACATCTTCAGAAGTCGCAGCCTCATCCAGTTCCAGATCCATGCAGTTCTTCAGCAGATTGACGTTGACGCGCGAAACGCCCGCCACGCCTTCCGCCGCCTTCTGCACATGCGCCTGACAGGATGAACAGGACATGCCTTTTATGTCAAAATGGACTTTTTTCATAATTAACAATTAACAATTAACAATTTACCATATATAATGTTTTCTTCTCATTTCCAGAACTTCCAGATCTTCCAGAACTTCCAGAATCACAAGTCATTAGTATTTCCTCCAATCAAATACAAAGCCCAACTGGTCGAAATTACGTGCAAAAATGCGATCATAGATTTCTGGTGCCTCTGTCGGATCAGCGATGCGGGAAAGCAACTGCTTCACCTGCAAACGCCCCGCCGACAAAAAACGCAACAACAACGCCATATCTTCTTTCATCGTCCACACGCCTGGCCGGCGTTCCACCAATGGGCGCGCCATGTTGTGAGCGCCGATGACCGTGATGCCTTTTCGATGCACAAGATTATAAAAATCAACATGTTCTGTTGGTGTCCGATTGCAACCCGTCAATGAAATCCGCCCAAATGGCGCTGTCAATTCAAGGCCTTGCACGACGGCTTGCGGATTACCCGTCACTTCCACGACTGAATCACAGCCGCGCCCTTCAGTCAACTGCTTGATTTTTTCCTGCAATTGTGGTTCGTCAGGCGAGAAAACAGCATCCGCGCCAAGCTCCTTCGCAATGTTCCGCCGATTTTCATTGAAATCCAGACCGATCACGGGAAAGCATCCGGACAAATGGGCGGTCTGCACAGCGAACTGTCCCAAAAGTCCTAAGCCCATGACCATCAACGACTCACCGAATTCTGGACGGCATCGCCGCACCCCTTGGAAGCCCATGCAACCGATAACACAAAAAACCGCCTCTTCGGCAGGCAGACTGTCGTCAGTAATCTTCACAAGATTCTGTTGCGGCATGTTCTGATAATTGCGATGGCTGCTGTGATAGCATAGACAACGATCACCTTCTTGCACCCCTTTCACAGCGGAACCAGTCTTCAACACATGCGCCACAGCACTGTATCCCAACGTTTTGGGAAATTTCATTCCGCCAAGATCCGTTCCGTTGAGACAAGCAAATTCCGTTCCAGGGGAAACTAACGTACAAACCGTCTTCAACAGCACATGGTCTGGAGCAAGTGTCTCGTTCCAATCGATTTCACGAAATTCCACCTTGCCACGGGCAACAAAATCTATCGATTTGACTTTCATATCTATATATAAATGAATTATAAATTATAAATTATGAATTGTTTAAAGGATGTCGGCGGTCCTTCAATGGAAATTCAACGACAGAACGTTGCAATGCAGATTGATACGCTCCTGTAATCATTTCCAAAGCTCCGACGGCGGAGTCGATTCCCGCGACAAGCGGCTCCTTTCCGCTGATCGCTTGTATCAGATTCCACGCGGCACGGCGGTTGTTATCGACAAAATAGTGATGGAAATAAGGCCGTGGATCTATCCGCCATGCCTCAAAATCAATCGGTTCCGCATCGGGAATCGGCGTTTCGTCCGCAGTCGGAACAATTTGGAAATCAGCATGATCCTCCTCCGGAACAGGAAAATCGCGGCAGATTCGCAATTCACGGTTGCCCGTATAACGAATGGCCAGAATGCCTTTCGTCCCGCAAACCGTCAGTCCAAGGCGGACATCGCCTGAATCGACCACATGGCGGCTTTCGAAAATGCCATTCACACCGTTTTTAAAACGGTAAATTGAATAGATTTCATCGCCGCCGCAAGGGCCGACAGGCTCGGTAGTTGCGATCACATCAGCGGCAGTTAGCGCCTTCCCTTTGTAACGGATATCGGAAAAAACCTGTTCAGGCTGACCGAACATACAATAAGCGGCGTCCATGACATGGGTGCCCAACACGATCATGTCCTCTCCGCCGCCGCGCGTATCCTCCTTGCCGCGCATGTGGCAGGTCAAAACGTTTCCGATTTCACCCGCGTCGATCATCCGTTTCATCGTATGAAACGTCGGTGCAAATCTCGCCAAATGAGCCATTTGGACAAGATAACCAGTCCGTTTGGAAAGTTCGATCAATTCATCCGCCTGAATCAATGTTTCAGCAAACGGCTTCTCACATAGCACATGGCAGCGATGGTTCAACGCGTAGCGGATTTGCTCCACATGCTCGCCTGGAAGCCGTGAACACAACACCACGATATCAGGCTTCTCCGTCTCCATCATCGTCTCAAAAGACGTGTAGAGACGCTTTGCACCCGTCAAACGGAATGTCTTTTCCGCCGCAGGATTGGAATCCGCCAGAGCGGCAATTTCCACACCGGGCAGCCCAGTAAAGGAAAAATGCGTAAAATGGCCGCCGCGCCTACCGCCGCCTGTCTCGTAATTGATGCATACTTTCAACATATATTCTTCCATTTCCGGCCACGCAGGAGCGTAGCCCTCCCATGATCATTCCATGAAATTCCACGGCTTCTGGATTTCATCCATCTGCTTGATGCCGATGTATCCGAGAATCGCGAGATTCAGCAATGCCGCATGGTTCGCACGACCGCAATCCCAGCCTGGAACCCGTTGGAAATCCTGCCATTTGCGATCTTCCGACCACCGCTTGTCCAACACCGTCAACCAATCTTCGAAGGCTTCTTCGCGACCGATCGCATCACGCCATTCGCGGAACAGCCAATAAACGTACGGCCCCACCCAAAATTCCAATGGATACTGGTAGCGTTTTCCTTTGACGTAGCAATCATCCGTCACGTAATGATAGGCTTTTAGCGCGGCCGCTTTGGCTGCTTCTGACTCTGTTTCGCGTTTCGCCAAACGATCGGCAAGATACACGCCGAACAGCCCTTCACCCGCGTAGATATTGCCGAGGAACGTATGGCAACCGCCTTCCACGATGTCTTCGCACTGCCAGTCGAACCAGCCGTTTGGCTTCATCTTCTTGTCCATCCACGCCACCGTCGCGTCGAACACCGGCCACCAATTGGCAGGCACTTCCTGCCCAAATCGCAACAACGTGTAAGCCGTATAGCCTAGCCCCGCCAACGCACGCGGCTGATAGACGTCGCACTGACGCCCTTCCTGATGATAAATGCTGATCCGCTTGTCCTCCGGCCGCGTCATATTAATTCCCACATGCCGTAGCACGCCGCCGATGCCGTCAGATTCACGCAGTGAATACTGGACGATAAAATCGCCCGCCTTTCGGCAGACATCGTTCAGATTCTTCACAAATTCCGTCTTTTCAGGAACTTCGCGATAGTAAAGCGCCACGTAATTGAGCGCACGCATCCATTCGCCGATCTGATTATTGTCGTAAGAACCGCGCGGATTGCTCATCGGGCCTTTTCCAATGCCATCGTCCATGAGTTCGTTGGTCATCGTGATGACACCGCCGCATTCGTCCTGCATCGTCAGCATTTGCTTAACAGCGCTGTCGATCAAGCCCTCTGCAAAACGTTGCCGTTCCGTTTCACCGTTCCGACGGAACGCCTCCGCCGCGAGAACGAGGCCGGGCACGCCGGCCTCATAACCTTCTGTATGCTTGAACGTGTTGTAAGCAAACAACTTGACAAACAACGCGTAGGCTTCTTTCGTCGTATCGAATGGATCATAGCAGTGCGGTAGGTAATTCATGGCGGAATGGAAGAAGCCGTCATGCAGCAAATCCTTCAGCCACAACGCCATACCTGTGCGCAACGACAACATCGCATGCGTCATGCTTTCGCCGTCATCCATCAGATAGAAATCATCGCTTCCTTTGCGCAGTTCCAAAATGGATTCGCCGTCGGACAGCACATCGCAAAGCACGTGGTAGTAACCACTTTTCAATTTTGAAACATCCAGCCGATACTGTCCACGGAAGCACAATCCATTACCGACGCTTTGGTCAAGTTTCATGGACACCACTGTATCTTCTCCGTTGAAGACGTTGCGGATGCGGAAACGCAGCTCACATCCCGCCTTGACGACGCGTCCAAGGCTGTTCTCCAGCCGTAACGTGGCAGGCAGCCATTTCGTCCCCTTCGGTAGCATCACGATCCGACTATCCGCATCTGCCCGTTCGCCAAGCCACAGCGTCGCTCCCGCCTTGCCAGCCGCCAACGGCAGGATTTTCTCCTCCTCTTCGCCCAATTCAAAATCCTTTATCTGGAAATCCAACTCTTCACCATGCTTGTAGGCGTCTTCGCAAATGAAGAAATGGACGCGCGTCACATCCTTGAAGGCCGCGTCATTGAGCCGCACGCTCATCTGCTGCCATTTTCCAACGGTTATCGGCGGCAGTGGCACATTGATTGCACTGCCGGAATCACGCCGCAAGATGAAACGGACAATCTGCGCATGACCAACATCCATCATGGCGCGTATCTTGAAGCGGATAACCTTTTTGCCTGAAAAATCAAGCTTTGGATCAAGCCACGTCTCGAAAGAGGGCCATCCCATCGGATACTGCCCTTCGTTGAAATGATCGATCTTGATCTTCCAATCAAGCATCTTCTCGCCAGTGGCTTCATCGGTCACGACCGCTATATGGCCCTCCGGCCCACCGGAATCACGCCATTTCATATCAAGCAGCGTATTCAACGATACTTGTGAATCCGCCTTCATCACATACGTGACTTCACGCCATGGATACAATTCCTTTTCAGAGGCGCCTTCCGCCACATGCAATGCACACAAGCCAAGCATTCCCATGCAAATCCATCTAACCGTTGACATGATTCAAACTCCTATATTTTGGCAACATTGGTCATAAACTGACATAATATCATGTCTCCAGACCGAAGTGCAACCCATCCACGAAAAAAGACATGCCCTGCAGGCTGTTTAAAAGTTTTTCACAGCAGCCGCAGATGTTGGCCGGACAGCCCGTAGGCTTCATTGACATGATCGTCCAACAGCACACGGATATGTTCTTCCATATTCGGAGCCATGCCGCCTGCACGCATTTCATCCAACGTCATCCATTCTACAGCACCTTCTGATGACGAATGGATTTCACCACTGTAACTCTTTGTCCTGAAAAGAAAAACGATGTATTTCGAATCTGCTTTGCACTCCGCAGCCGAATCCGCAGGCGGCTCGCCGACAATCTCCCATTCCACGATTCCGCAAAGGCGCAAATCAGAAACACTAAGCCCTGTTTCTTCCTTCACTTCCCGTATCACAGACGCCATGACGGATTCGCCATTCTCCACATGACCGCCTGGAAACGCCAAGCCATGCCATGAGTTACTCGCCTTTGGACGGCGATGCTGCACAAGAACATGTTCATGACCGTCTTCAATCATGCACATGTTGCAAAGAACGACTGGATAAAGAGTTGCAGCCATATAAATTCTTCCCTGACATCAACTCAAACTCAAATCCAACAGTCCGCCCAATCCTGTCGCGGCTGACGTGATTTGGAACTTACCTTCGTAACGATTATAACTTTGTTTATGGACATGGCCCGCCACAATGCCCAGCAAGTTCGAAGCCGCAAATACTTCCTTACAAAACGCTTTTGTCACTTCCGTATGGCCTGATTCTGACCAACGTGGACGACGTTCAATCTCCCAGTTTCTGTCATGCGCCGCATTCCAGTCCGGATGGCCAACGCCCCATGCAAGTCCTCGCCCAGGTACCCATAGCGGAATATGGCAACATAGCAATGTCGGCAATCCGCTCTTCACCTGCTCACGCCAAAAATCCAACTGTTCAGGAAGAATTTCATTCACAGACGTATCCATCATGACTATATTGAGACCGTTGAGCATTATATTGTAGAACAATGGGTTATGATCTTGATACAAAGGAGCGAGAGTCTTGCCACACCACTTTTTCCGCAATTCGATTTCTGTTCCTTCTTCCCCTTCATAATGCCAATCGTGGTTGCCAGCGATATAAGCAAATGGCGTCGCCAACGGCTTGATGGCCTCCAAAAGCGTCTCAACACCTTTGGCTGTCGGAAAACTGACCATATCGCCCAGCATGAGAATCATATCATATTTCTGCTTCTGAGCTGCCGACGTGATTTTCTCCAGATTCTGTATGGATTGACTGAAAAACTGCGCCATCCGCTTGCTGTAATCTTTATAAGGTTCTCCGCGCTCATCGTCGATAGTCAGATGTGAATCCGCCAAAACAAGAAGTCTGGTAGATTTTTTCAAACCAAGCCCTTGAAGGCGAAGTTTGTTGCCATCCAATGCAAACGCCGACTGTTCAGCTAGTTGCGATGTCTCTTCCGCCGCGAAAAGCCCTGCTTGCGGCAACATGGCCATCACAGCCGCCATGCCCGTTCCCATTTTTAGAAAATCACGTCTGTTCATATCATTCCGCCTTTTGCCGCATTGCCTATTCATGAAAAAACCGGCAGATCCCTATGGCTCCGCCGGTTTTTCATGTCAACAATTCATTTGTCGAAGATAATCACTTCAACGTCGCCAGATAGGCTTCAAGCTCTTCTTTGCTGAATTTCTTCAACGCGCGGAAGTCCTTCTTCTTGGCTTTCTTCAGCTCATCGAACGTGGCGATGATCTTTTCGATTTCATCCAGACCAGCCTGCAATTTGGCGGGATCGATCGCGCCGTCATACTTTTTGCTGATCTTGTCCGTGATGATCTGGGCAAAGCCTCTTCTGACGCGTTTCGGGGCTTCTTCGCCTTCGGGTCTTTCTTTTTTCGGTCTTGGCATGTTTGTCTTCTCCAATTGTTTAAGGGTTTTCCTTTGAAAAAGGGCGGTCACATTTTCAATATAATAACTCAAAAAATAAATGTTTCCAGTTTTTTTGATAAATATTCGTAATATTATCGGGCTTTACTACAAATTTGTCCTATATCTTGCTTTTTCGCAAGGTGTTTCCACATGATTTTTTTTCTTCTGCGCGAAGCGCATTTCAAACCGCCGAGCCGCCGGAGCTCCTCTTGACTATTTTTCATTCTGAAGTTAAAAATGTATACAATATCATCAGCATCAAGAGCGACGACGGCGAGGCTTTTTGTTTGTTTTGTGTATTTTGTGGACTAAATCTTCGTGAGTTTTCGTGCCTTTCATGGTTAATAACACATCGTCATCTCATTAACTTATATTTTTTCAAATACAGGCATGTATTCCAGCGGCGCATCGACCGTCACGATTTGCCCACCGTCAAACTCTTCACCCGTCGATGTCAGCTTCCATTTTCCCACAGGGAGATACACATCACGTTTGAATTCATCAAGATGCAGAATCGGCGCCACCAAATAGCGGCTTCCGAACATATACTGGTCCTGTAGTTTCCAGCAGGTTTCATCCTCTGGAAATTCGTAGAACATGGCGCGAATCAGCGGCGAACCATTGTCATGCGCCTCCTGATAGAGCTCTTTGATGTAGTCATGCATGCCCAAGCGGATGTCCAAATACGATTTCATGATGCGGAAGCATTCGTCACCGTAGCTCCACAGTTCATTGGGCTGCCCTGTGCTGAGATAACCGCCGCCGAATTCTCGATCGTCTAGCCGCGGGATGTTGTGCGGGCCGCGGTCACCATGCATGCGTAGCACCGCCGAAAAGACAGCGAACTGATACCAACGAATAAGCAACTGGCGGAATTTCGGATCGTTGACGTCATCCGTCATGAAACCGCCGATATCCGTCGTCCACCACGGGATTCCGGCTAGACCCATGTTAAGGCCGCATTGCAGCTGGTCAGCGAACGATTCGAACGTGCTCGGTACATCGCCCGACCACACGACGTTTCCATACTTCTGCGACCCCGCCCATGCACTACGTATCAAATTGACAATCGGACCGTTGCGTAGTTCGTCCATTGGCTCCCAAAACGCACGGCTGTACATTTGCGGGAAGATGTTGCTGACGGCCAAAGCGGGGCCTTCGCAATAGCGGTAATGTTCGAAATCGTAGCTACCGAACTCTGGCTCCGCACAGTCAAGCCAGAAGGCATCGATACCGTACGACATGTAGTTTTTGTAGCAGAGATCCCACACAAACATGCGTGTTTCCGGATTGAAGGCATCGATGTCCGCACAGTCGCCTTGGAATTGGAACGTTTCGCCTGTGCCGCGCTCTGTCCGCACCAGCAAGTCTCTGTCAACCATTGTGTTAAAGTATTTGCTTTTGCAATCGACGGACGGCCAGACGGACACCATCACCTTGATGCCCAAGCTGTGCAATTCATCGACCATCGCCCTTGGATCCGGCCAATATTTTTCATCAAATTGCCATTCACCCTGCCGCGTCCAATGGAAGAAATCAATGACGATCTGGTCGATATGAATACCGAGATCATGATATTTTCTTGCTACTGCAAGTACTTCATCCTGAGTCCGATAGCGCAATTTGCACTGCCATAGGCCCATGCGATCTTCAGGAAACACGGCAGGCCGCCCTGTTGCATTTGTATAGTTTTCAACAATCTGCTTCGGCGTGTCGGCGACCGTCAGCCAATAGTCCATGTCCTTCGTCGATTCCGCAATCCATTCCGTGTAGTTGTTTCCAAACGTCACTCGACCAACTGCCGGATTGTTCCACAGAAAACCGTAGCCTAACGACGAGACAGCGAACGGCACGGATATCTGCGAATTGCGCTGTGCAAGTTCCAAAACGCAGCCTTTCATGTCCATGTTGCGCTGCTGATACTGCCCCATGCCGAAAATCTTCTCGCCGTCATGGCTTTCAAATTTCAGATTGAGGCTGTACATATCACCGCCAATGACCGCCTTCCATGTTCGGCTAGGCAACTTCAAACAACGGCTTTCCTGCGAATATGTCCCGCTGTACATGCGATGGTATTCGCGCAACATCAATTCACCATCTTTATAAAACGACATGACGCCTGCATGGTTCACAGTCGCCTTCAACCGTCCATTGGTGATGCTCGCGAACGGAGGCCAGTTATTTTCAACGCAAATCTCTGATTCGCAAGGCTCGACGGCTTCCGTCAATGCCCACTCCTTATTCGAAAAATCGCCCCGCCGCGTCGTTCTGACGCGCAAGGAATCTTTTCCCCACGCCTCAATGCGTCCCAATTCCCCTTGATGCATGAATATCAATGCATTGTCACTTTCAATGAATCTCATCTGTATTATTTTCCTTTATTGCCTTGTTTTTGCGATTATCACTGCGCGAAGCGCTTTCACAACCGCCGAGCAGACGGAGGCTTACAGCACTTCGTGCGCTTATTGCTTATTGCTCATGGCTGATGGCTTTTTGGAAATGGCCGACGGCGGCGAGGCATTTTGGTGTATTTAGTGTATTTTGTGGACTGAATTTCGTGCCTTTTCGTGCCTTTCGTGGTTATTAACATCACTATCGTTTAGTTCCTTTGAAATGCGGCGTGATCTGCCGCGCGGCGGTCTTATCGACGGCGGACGCGCGGGACGGATCGTCATACAAACCAATCTCATCAAACGGAATCGGCCGCATGGCGGAGCACGCCGTGAACGGCTTCCACGATTCAGCCGAAAACGCCTTGTCATAGCTTTCAGGCGTACCATCCGTCAAAAACGCCTGCGCATCATCCGTCGAAATCGTCTCCAGAAATTCATGAATGCTTGTATTACGGCGTAACGCGAGACTGTTGCAACGGACCAACAAATTGCGCCAGAAGAAGTTCTGGCCGTTGTTCTTTTGCAAATCCTTCAGCCACGGATATTTCGTCGAATACGGCGGCTGGTCGATTTCAATATCCTCATGGAGGCGTTTTTTCATGTCCGCTCGCGTGAACATCTCCTGCCAACGTTCATTCGACCATGTCGAAAACGACGCGGCGGCCTGACAGGCAACGAACAGATTATTATCAGCTATATTGTCCTTTCCGCCATGGATTTGGATCGCCCCGAAATGGCCATCCGCCGCGCACAGGAAGATATTGGAGTACATCAACACATTGCAAATAGCGTCGTCTAGCCGGATACCGCACTGCCCTGCCACCGTGTGACCGCTACCGATGTGATGCCAGAAATTGTACCGCATGATATTCCCTTGGTACGACGGATTGTACCACATGTCAATGCCCGACTGGTCATCGGATTCATACACGACAGAATGCACATCGTTGTATTCGATGATATGGTCGTTGCCCTCCAGACGGATGGCATGATGCGGCGCGTCATGGAACAGATTGTGTGCAATTCTGTTACCAACGCCGTTCATCAGCACGGCAGGCGTATAAGTGCGGTCGATTCGCGAAAAGTCTCGAACCCAGTTATTTTCGACGTTGATATTGCCGCTTGTCAGCGTCTTGCGGTCGCCTCCACTAATCTTCATGCCGCCACGGCCAAGGCAGAAGAAGTCGTTGCCGTAAACTTCCATATTCGAAGCATTTGTCGCCACTAGGCCATCACCCGCCAACCGTGACAGCGTATTAGCGGAGAACCGCACATCATGGACATTTTCCATAACGACACCCGTTCCCTGTCCGCAATCAAACGTCAATCCATGGATGACAAGATGATGTGCATTCATGACCTTCAGGAAATTCTGCTTGAAGACGGACAACTCCAATTTGGCTTGTCCAATTGGCTTATCTGGATATAAGTATATTTTCTTCGCCTTTCTATCCAAGAACCATTCGCCAGGCTGATCAATGGCTTCCAATAGGTTATAGAAATAGAATGGCATATTCGGAGCAAGCCCATATCCAGAGAGTCGTGCAAGATTCACTTTTCCATTAGCGGTATCAATGTTGTTTACTTTCAGATAATCCGCCGCCCACAAATATTTCCAATAACCATACGCCCAGACATCCTCCGCATGGGACCAATCCAGCTTGTCCAAACCATTGAACTTGAACGACGGCAATGGCTTGTGGTCTTCCGTCTCATCGGGCGCTCCAGTCTTGACGAAGCCTTCATTCGGCCAACGGGCAGGCGTGAGTGGCTTACCATCTTCAAACAACTCCGCGCGAGGCTGTTCATTCAGATTGTATTCCATGGGAATGCCATTCAAATCACACACCAATAGATTGATGCGCTTTTCTTTCGGAAGTCGCTCCAATATAGCAGGATCCGTTTCGGAAATGAATGCACGAAGCCGCATGCCACCGTAGAAGACAGGCTTCTCACCAGATGCCGCCAACAGCATGAATGGCGCTTTTTCCGAACCACTGTCATCTTCCGTCAATTCAATGGGTTCCGTCATAAAATACTGTCCGCCTTTGAAGACGATGGCCGACGGTTCATTCGGTTTCTTCTTGCGCAACGCACGGATTTTCTCCAATGCGACATCGATGGACATGACAGGCTTCTTGGCTGAACCATCATCGTCATCGTCGCCATCAGGCGAAACATAAATGGCAATCTTTGGAATAGTAATGGTTTTCGGACGACGGCGATTGGCCTCTGGATCACGGGCGGGCCTGCCTTCTATCAGCCGTCCAACCTCCGCCGCGCATTCTTCCGCCTCCAGCTTATGGTGCGGCAGAACATCTTGTTTTGCAATGTCTTCATACACCATTTCTGCATCCGAATAATTCTCTTCCAATGCATATGTCTGGGCGACCGCCAAGGCAGCAATGCCGCATAATTGCTTCGACAACTTATTATTGTACAAAGAGTAAGCCAATTCAGTATAATATTCGCGGGCTTCACTGTAATGCCCTGCGGAACGTAGGATATTGGCTACTTTCATGGTCAGTTCGCTCTTTTCTTGTATCGACAACGCATTGTCATGCAACATGTTGTCCAGACGTGCCTTCGCTTCATCCTTCTGTCCTTCCTGTAAATCCATAAGCGAAAGCTTCAATTGCAAATGCCGTTGGTCTTCCTTGGACAGCCTTTCAATCTGCTTGGAAAGCGTCGTCAGCAACTCCTTCGGCACCGTCATCAATGGATTGTCACGGAGCTTCTGGATGATTTGCGCATAGATCATGTTGCGCAGTACATCCGGTACCTCCGCAGATTGGATTTCTTTCGATGCAATGATCTCCTGCAACGGAATTTGCGCCTCTTCACTGGACATCAACCACAACTTCAACGCGGCAGGCAACTGCGGATTTTCGCAAAGCTTACTAATGAGTACAGTAGACGTGCCATCTTTCTTCACAAACGCTATTTGTAATTTGTCGAGCGTTTCCGCAATATCCGCCGCCAAATCCACAACGCCAAGCGACGCCGCGATGATTTCAGACGGCCGCAACGCGCGTTTGTGAACCACCACTTCATCCACATCCATTGCAATGGAACCAACGCCATAACCGTTGTAACCGACGCGGAACGGCGCGCTGTCTGCTGGTTCCGTATATGCTTGCTCATAAGCGGTTTCCGACACCAGACGGCCATTCACATAATGCCGCAGAACATGACCATCCCAGCTGACGGCGACATGCTGCCACGCATTCTGAACTAGTGCCCTGTTCGAACCGATATGGAAGGCATTAATAGGTGATGGGCGCCCCATTTCCAATGATGTGTTCAGGTTTGGATAACCCGTCACGATGCGCCATCCATCCCAATAACCGATGCCGATGGAAAGGATCGTGCCATTCGTCGAACCAGCGTTGCCACGATGGACGCCCACCCCCGTCACTTTCATCCAAATCTGCGCCGTAAAGACTTTATCCTTCAGCCCAAACTGTTTGGAATCCAATGGATAACGATCCAGATGAATAGCCGTCTTCCCTTCAAACCGTCCTGCTGTAATTTCCAGCGGGACTTGCGACATCAGAGGTTCATTCTCCGAACCAAATGACGGTATGCTTTTATCCTCCGCCTTCAGATTTTCAAATGTATAGAATCGCAACAATGATTCATCCTTTTGCAACGTCTCTTTATAGTTCTGCCAGGCGTTCTGAGCCTGAACGGAAAGCGACAGCAATAATGTACTTAATAGGGCTTGCTTAATCATAAATACCTCTTTTTTAAGGTGATTAGCTTATCCAAAATATCCAGAATATCCAGAACTTCCAGAATATCCAGAATATCCAGAATATCCAGAATATCCAGAACTTCCAGTTATTTCGAAAGCTGGTATTTCATCCATGAATAATAGGTATCTCCCATCTGGTTGTAGCCAGCCGCAGTGGGATGTACGCCGTTGCACTGCACACCGTTATAAACAGGGAAGTTATGCTCGCAGTCCAGATTTAGGGAAGTCGGGAGGATGAACACCTTCTTGTCCGGATAATCCGCAAAATGCTTCAGCATCGCAGCATTCAAAGTATGCTGATTTTTCTTGTACTGCCAACGGGTCAAGCCACAGTTATAGTCATGTCCAAACCCCTCCTGACTGCTGCATCCAGGCGTCACAAGACCAACGCCCATAATGGCTTCTGGCGCTCCAGCACGGGCCGCCGCAATCAATTCATCTGCATTTTTGAGAATCGCCTCACAACGACGATGGACATTTTCGTCCGTCGCACCCGCAATGTCATTTACGCCCAACTGGAACGTGATGATATCTGGCACACGACCGTTGCCATACTGCTCAAAATACCGCTTGAAATCCAGTTGTGGCTTGCCATCGACTTTGTACAGAAAACGGCTCGCGATGTCGAAGGACTGCGGATTCTTCACCTTGCGTGGCTCTGCACGATGGACGAACGTATCCCACATCCAGCAGGCCCATCCTTCATGCGCGACGCCGTCTGGTTGCGGCACACCTTTCGGCCCATTAGATCCGATCATGTGGAATTTCGGATTGTCCGGCTGTTGGAACAAATTGAAAATACGTGTCGGATAAATGTGCCCATGCGTCAGGCTGTCGCCAATCAGCAAGACCGTGATCTCTTTATCTTTTCCAGCATCCGCCGGAGCCACATAGAGCTTCGTGGAGGCTTCCGCGACAACGCCACTGTCATTGATGACTTTTACGGACCAATCATACGTCCCTGCATCTTCCGGTTTAGGCGTATATGTCCAGAACTTCGTGTTGTTGCGGCCTTTACGGCATGTCACATCAAACACATAATTGTCAGGCTTGATCGTGCAGGTGATATTGTCGAAATAGACGTTCATCTCCACGCCTGGAACGGCATAGATACCGTCTGGCAGTTGCAATTTGACAGGATTTTTCACCTGCGTCTCCTGCGCGAACATGCTTACAGACAGAAACACCAACATCATACACACGATTCGTTTCATCTCTTTTCTCTCTTTGTTTTTGACGGTTTTGAATATACTAGCCCAGAAGGCTGTTTTTCGTATTTCAGATTCACGAAAATCAATATCAATAGACAATCATTGTTACTTTATCAGCTAAACACCCCTCCTGCCAATTTTTTTCAAATAAAAATTAAATT
>JAEEGK010018705.1_pt1 | contig 14957 bp, 14 predicted proteins | sample 8958771 | NCBI WGS metagenome assembly JAEEGK01 (sample SAMN16246547, study PRJNA631951) | gut metagenome | biome: gut microbiome; feature: rumen; material: SC-attached | host: Bos | place: Iran: Karaj | collected 2018-10 | reverse complement strand
TAATTTATTGAATTATAGGCGTGTAGTGATATATAATCATTACCGCTACGCAAGTGTAGTTCAGTGGTAGAACATCAGCCTTCCAAGCTGATTATGCGGGTTCGATTCCCGTCACTTGCTCCAGATGAAGAAAACAGCGCTCCGGCGCTGTTATTTTATTGTAATAAATTAGTTATTAGTTTCACTATTATTTCCATCTCATTAGGGTTGCTTTCAGCAGTTAGGATTAGGCAAGCATCCTATTTTGAATATCAATTACCTTGCCAAGATTATCTAATCTTTTTTTGATTAATGGCGTAGCCCTGGATTAAATAATCTTTCAATACTTTATTCGCCCATTTTCTAAATAGAACACCTCTAGGAGATCTAACACGATATCCGACTGAAATAATCATGTCCAAATTAAAAAGCATGATGTTTCTTTCAACCTTACGATTGCCTTCTATTTGAACTTGTGCGCTTTCCGCACATTGCTTTTTTCATCTAATTCACCATCTTTAAATATGTTGCTGATATGACGTGTGATTCTTGTTCTATCAGAGCAAAATAAAGATGAAATTTCATCTTTCACATCTCTGGTGGATTATGTTTCTTACTTTGGTACGTTAAATACAAATCCGCGAAAGAGTTCTTAGATTAATAAAAAACTGCCATATGGCAGTTTTATTTTGCTTGTTCTTGTTCTAGTTCTTTTCTTTTCTTTTGGTCACGTTTCCAAAGGAAAAATGTTAATACGAATAGTCCAATTGTACCCACGATGATAACAATCCATAACCATGGATGACGGACAGCATAACCATATAAGAAAACACTGAAAGCGGTATCAAGAGCGCGAGTAAAGAATGAACAAATAGCGACAAAGAAGAAATTCATTTTTGCGGTACCCGCTAAGGTGGTAATTACATCATCTGGTAAAGGTAATATCATCCCAATTGGATAGAATATCCAACCTCTATTTAAAAAGTTAGTGCACTTTTCTACTTGTTCTTTATCATTAAGTATCCATTTTAATAGTTTTGGTCCACCGACTCTACCAATCCAATAAAGAATTAAAGTGGCAAGCCAAATACTAATCCAAGCGGTTAACCATACTTTCCATAATTCATCATTAAAAACCATAGCGACAGGGACGGTAATGATTTGATTAGTTAAAGGCACGAAGATGACCTGCACTATTTCTAGTAAACCAACGATTAGCCAAAAGACTACACTATCACCGAATTTGTTTTTTAAAGCAATATAGTCTTCCGCTTTAGTGAAGCCGCACGCTCGTAAGATGAAATAAACACCAACCGCAATAGCTACTAGAATAGCGATGACAATGATGGTTTTAATAATTGAAGATTTGTATTTTTTTAAGAATTCTTTCATCCTTATTATTATATATATTTTTATTTATAGAAAAATATACTAAGATAGTTTATATGAATTACGAAATCGTCCTAGCTACATCCAATAAAAACAAATTAAAAGAAGTGAGAGAAGTACTCTCTCCACATAAGATCGTTGTCTACGGCCTTAGTGACTTAGGCATTAAGATTGATGACGTTGAAGAAAACGGTAAGACTTACGCTGAAAATGCTTTAATTAAGGCTAAAGCTGTGCAAAAAGTCACATCTTTCCCTATTATCGCTGATGATTCAGGTTTAGAAATTACTGCTTTAGATAATCGTCCAGGCATGCATAGCGCAAGATACGCGACAGCCATGGGTGGTCACGCTAACGCTATTAAAGAAATCTTAAAAGACTTAAACGATAAGGAAGATCGATCTGCTAGATTCGTTTGCGATATTGTTTTATTAAACGTTGAAGATAAACCATTAATATTTGAAGGCATTGCAAAAGGCACAATCGCTAAAGAAGCACAAGGCGAAGGTGGCTTTGGTTATGACCCAATATTCATTTCTGATGAAACCGGTACATGCTTTGGCACGATGCCAGAAGGTGAAAAAAACACGGTTTCTCACCGTGGTAAAGCACTTAAAAAGCTCTTAACTTATTTAAGAATAAACGGATTTGTACCTTTATAATACTTCCTATTGTGTTCGTTTTTCCAAACAAAGTGTAGGATAAATAATACTACGGAAACAATCACTAATGCTGCGGCGAAAGCTAGCAGTATTATTTTTGCCACTAAACTTGGAACTGGGAATGACACAATTAAGAACACTAAAGCAGTGACAAATAAGACTAAAGCCACTGGTACAGAAACATTAACTAATCTAGCGAGTGTCAAGTTATTAGCGAACAATTCATCTTTGATTAAGGATTTCTTACCATCCTTAGGATAGAGTTCGATTTTTCTCTTCTTATTCTTTTCTGGCTCGACATTTGGATGATCGTTTTTAACAGCGCCGATAGGATTACGGTTGTTATCAAAATGTTGGAAAGTATATGTGAAGCCATCGACAGTATGGAAGACTTCTTTAAAGGCGCTCACGTAGTGAGCTTTATCTCTTTCTAATCTTTCAGCAATTTCTTTGAATTGCTCTTTACCGTTATCAACAAAGACATTAGATTCACTAATGAGGAATTCTTTATATTCTCTAATTTCATCAAGTCTCTTTAGATAAAGAATGACACAGTCAATATCATAGAATGGACCATTATGGAGAGTGATTCTTTTTCTTAATCTTGCTTCATAAGTATCTAAAGCATAAATAAGTAAGCCCATGAAATGGAAGGCTTCGGTCACTGTTTCCGTATAGTGGAACCATTTAGGAGCTTCTTGTTTATGAAGGGCTAAGGCAAATGGAATTTTGCTCTTTCTTAAGGAAGATAAATAAACAAGGGAAAGCACACGACCAAAGTGGGCAACTTTAATTGTTTCGTTTAGATCGATAATATGGGCGAATGTTTGATAGGCCACTAAATACTGGGTTGTTTCAAATAAGGCTTTTGAAGCTTTCTTAAGATAATGGGCAATTAAACCACGATAGTTAGCAATCGCTTCTTTTGGTTGCATTGCCGCCATACAGTTTGGGCAATAGCAAACTTCCGCATCTTTGTTTACGCCAAAGATACGTAATTTTTCATCGCCTTTACAATGTGTACAAAAACCTTTCTTTAAAGCCATAACGTTATTCTACCATAAAAAATTTTAATTATTTTTTATTTTTAGTGTCTCTTTCTAAACGATCAGCAACTATTTTTGCGTTTTTATAGATATCTTCTAAATTTTCCTTAAGGAAGAATTTACCATTCTCATAAAGTATTTTACCATCGATCATTGTTAATACAACATTTTGCTTACTTCCAGCATAGACAAGATTAGTAATGATGTTGTTAATTGGTTGCATGTTTGGTTGAGATAAATCGATCATGATGATATCAGCAAGTTTACCTTCATCTAAGACATCAGCGTCATCTAAGCCCATGGCTTTAGCGCCATTGACTGTTGCCATTTTTAAGAATTCAAAAGCTGGTATCGCTTTAGCGTCTTTGCATTCTAATTTATTTAAAGAAGCGGCAAGGTACATTTCTTTGAACATATCTAAACCGTTATTAGAGGCTGGGCCATCTGTGCCCATCGCAATATTTAAACCCATCTCATAGTATTTCATAAGAGGGGCAACACCTGACGCTAACTTAGCGTTACTGCACGGACATGTAACGATATAAAGGCCGTTATCTTTAAAGATCTTAGCTTCTTCATCAGTGAAATGGACACAGTGATAAGCGCCACCACCATATTTAAACAAACCTTTTTCGTAGATATATTTAGCAGGTGTCATATGATGTCTTTCCACGCATTCTCTTACTTCCTTTTCAGTTTCACTGATGTGCGTGAAGAATGGGGATTTAAGATGCTCAATAGTAGTTTTCGCTCTATCGAAACAAGCATCATCCGAAGTGTATTCAGCGTGGAAACCAATACGTATTCTCACTAATGATTCTTTTCTATCATTGAACTTATGATAGGTATCATAGATATAATCCATTGGGTATTTTTCTTCATCAGGCATCACTAATAATAGTGATCTCATACCAAATTCTTCAGAGGCTCTCGCCATTTCACTTGGATAGAAATAATGATCAAATATCGCGGTGATGCCACTTGTAAGATACTCTAAATAAGCAACTTTATTTAAGTGATAGATATCTGTTGGTTGAAGATTAGCTTCGTGAGGAAAGACAACATCAAACAACCACTCTTGAAGTGGTACATCATCGGCTTTACCACGTAAGAACACCATCGCACTGTGAGCGTGAGCGTTTTTGAAACCAGGCATTAAAAGATTTTCATGGCATTCAATTTCACGATCAAATGGTGCAAATTCACTATAGTCGTTACCGATATAGGCAATGCGGTTATCTTTGACCACTAAGTTAGAAAGGATGATATTCTCATCTTTCATGGTTAAGATTCGAGCGTTTTTGAATAAAATCTTCATAATTACCTGCTTTCACACATCTCTTTAAGATGTAGTTCATATTCATGCAGCTGTTTTGCTACTTGGTTTAACTTGTTTTGGGATGGAGTTGGTCCCACCATTTCTTTCACATTAAATGGTTTACCAATAACCAATCTAGTCATATGCCAAATATTCTTTCTTCTTTCATGATATACCGGAATAATTGGTTTGTCGCTTAAATAAGCGATTAAAACAACACCACCTTTGAAATCGTCAATTTGGTCATCTCTTTTAATATGGCCTTCTGGGAATAAGCCTAAGACATGTCCATTAGCGACATATTGGCTTAAAAACTTCATTGTTTGTAAGGATGGTTTATTGCGGTCAATTGGATATGATAGGAAGACGTTTTTATAAAGCCACGCTTGGAACTTATTCTTAATGAGTTCAGACATAAATAGGAAATGCAAACGTCTTGAAAGAAACGCTGTTAGTAGGATAAATGGATCAGAGAAGCCAACATGGTTAGAGGAGATAATTGCCCCACCTTTGATTTTCTTTTTAGCTTCTACGCCATCATATGTCTTTTTAATACGATACCAGAGCATTGTCTGCCAAAAGCCAAACCATTTCACAAAATCATAGAGAATGTATTTGAAGGAAAATAGCTTTGCCTTAGGGACTTTTTGCGCTTTCTTATTAGTCTTCTTCATATCTAACTTTTTATATAATATATAATCTTCCTTATATATTCAAATTATTGTTGCGATGTGTCTTTACTTTATAAGGCGTGTTTGTTATATTTAACAAAGTAAAGCGATGAAAGAAACAAGTAAGCTTAACGATGTTTTATAGAGAGCGACCGGTTGCTGTAAGGTCGTAAACTAATTAAGCCGAATACATTCTGGAGCTGCTTCCTGAACATATAAGTAGGGAAAGACGGGTTCGCCCGAAATAGCGAAGTGTCACTGACACACTAAGGGATAGCTTGTGAAAGTTATCTAAATAGAGGTGGTACCACGATTAATCGTCCTCTGTTCCATGTTTTTGGAATAGAGGTTTTTATTTAATAAAGGAGATTCAAAGATGAAAATCTACGAAGAATTACAAAGAAGAGGATTAATTGCCCAAGTTACTGATGAAAATGAAATTAGAGAACTCATCAATAATGGAGGAGCAAGATTTTATATTGGCTTTGACCCAACCGCTGATTCATTACACGCTGGTCACTTCATGACATTAGTTTTAATGAAGAGACTACAGTTAGCTGGTAATAAACCAATCGTTGTTTTAGGTGGCGGCACTGGTTTAGTGGGCGATCCAAGCGGTCGTACAGATATGAGAGCGATGCTCACTGAAGAACAAATTGCCCATAACTGTGAACGCTTCAAAGAACAAATTGGACGTTTCATTGAATTCGGTGAAGATAAGGCTGTTTGCGTGAACAATGCTGATTGGCTAAAAGGGTTAAAATATGTTGAACTTTTAAGAGATGTTGGAGCCTGTTTTTCCGTTAATAAAATGTTAACTGCGGAATGCTATAAACAAAGAATGGAAAAAGGTTTAACATTCCTTGAATTTAACTACATGATTATGCAGTCTTATGACTTCTATTATTTACATGAACATTATGGCTGTAATATGGAATTTGGTGGCGATGACCAATGGAGTAACATGCTCGCTGGTACAGAACTCATCAGAAAGAAAACAGGTAAAGACGCCTTTGCTTTAACTATTCCTTTATTAACTAATAGTGAAGGTAAGAAAATGGGTAAATCTGTGAAAGGCGCTTTATGGCTTGATAAAGAAAAAACATCCCCATATGAATTCTTCCAATACTGGAGAAACGTTGATGATGCAGATGTTGATAAATGCTTAAAAATGATTACTTTCTTACCAATCGATGAAATCGAAGAGATGACAAAGTGGCCAGGAGAAAGAATCAACGAGAAGAAAGAAATCTTAGCTTTTGAGATTACTAAGTTAGTGCATGGTGAAGAAGAAGCTAGAAAAGCATTAGAGGCTGCGAGAGCGTTATTCTCTGGTGAAGGCGATGATGCGAATATGCCAACCACAGAAATCGAACTTGAAAACGATATTGGTTTATTAGATTTATTAGTCTTAACCAAATTAGCCGCTTCGAAAGGTGAAGCTAGAAGATTAATTGATCAAGGTGGTATTTCCTTAAACGGTAACAAAATTAGCGATGTGAATTTAAGAATCACAAAAGCCGATTTAGTGGAACCTCTTAAGATTAAAAAAGGTAAAAAAGCCTTCCATAAAGTTGTCTTAAAATAGGACACTTCTTACTTACATATAAGTAGGTTAGGAAAATTGAATAGAAAGAAAAGCCGATTTTTCGGCTTTTTTATTCTTCAATGAAGGTGACTTTAGCAAGGAATGAGGTTCCTCCATCCACTTGCACTTCAAAGGTTTCTGGATTATTTAAATCAGAATAAACAGAGACTTTATCTTTTTCTCTAATCTCTTTCATGTAATTCAAAGAGATAAATGTTGGACGATGTGTCTTGTAAAATTCAAAGTCATGGACATCCATTAATAATTCGACATAACGGACATTGTTCATGTGGCAGTTAAAGTCTAAATCACTATAATGAATGGTTCTTGTTTCGATAAGATTCTTTTCTTCACTAGCGGCGATTTTACCTGGTAATGGTAATTCAAACTCGCTTGTCTCAGGTGGAAGTTTCTTAATTGTGTCTTTATCGACGATAACTTTTCTTGTTTTCGCATCGATTAACGCCCAAATGGAAGAGGCTCTAATAATGACGTTATTGTTTTCATCTAAGATATAGAAGTAACGTGGATAAAGCATCGCTAAATCTTTACCAGGATAGGTGCACACTGTGATCTTCTCGTTACAACGCGGCAATCTTTTGATTTCCACATCCATTCTAGTAATGACCCAGTCAATACCTCTTTTTGATAATGAAATAGAGTCAGAGCCCACTTCTTCAGTCGCTTTTAAAGCGATATCTTGGAAGATACGATATAAATTCGCAGGTTTTAAATTAAAACGATAATCGACATCGTTATTTGAAATAATAAACTCTTTTTTGTACATGATGTTATTCTCCTAGTGCCTTTTTGACTTTTTCCGCGGAGGCAAAGGCAAACATTAAGTTATAACCCCCACACATACCGTCGATATCAAGAAGTTCACCAGTAAAATATAAACCTTTTTCTTTCTTTGATTCTAGAGAATCATTCACTTCTTCTAAAGAGAGACCACCATGGCTCACTTCCGCGATTTGATAATCGTAGAAAGCTTTAAAAGAAAAGGCTAAATGATGGATATCTAAATTGTTGGTCAATAAATATTCCGCCACTTTTGGGGAAACATATTCTTCATATTTTTCCTTTTTTATTTCTTTGTAGTTAGGGGCTAAATCTAAAACGATTTGTACATTTCTTAAGTTATTAAGACGATTGATTCTACTAGAAATATTAAGGATGACAATACCACTTAATCCATCGTCTTTAAATAAGACTTCCCCATCTTCTTGATAAACGTTTTTGTTATCTTGACACAAAGTAACTCGGCTTTTAACTCTTTGGCCAGAGATCTTCTTTGTGTTTTCTTTAACTTTAATTGGACATAAGGTTGGTGATAATTCTTTAATCTTATAACCATGCTTATTTAAGATATCGATGACTGTTCCATCAGTGCCTAACTGTGGATAGGATTTACCACCACTAGAAAAGACTAATTTATCAAAGATAAACTCTTGATTATCGGTCTTAACAAAGAATTGGTTGTTCTTCTTTTGATAATCAATAACTTTCTCATTAGTGAACACTTTAATACCAAGTTGTTCGATGCGTTTATTCATCATTAACACTACTGTTTGAGCGCTTAATGATGTAGGAAACACTAATTCATCAACATGGGTTGGATGAACACCAAAACTATCAAAAGCAGCGATAATATCATTTGGTGTAAATACATCTAATAACTTATTAGCAAGCTTATCGTTATATTTATCAGTCAAGTCACCCGTATTAGCGTAGTTACATCTACCATTACCAGTGACTAAGACTTTTTTAAGAATCTTATCGTTTCTTTCAATGAGCGTGACATCAAAAGAAGGATGGCTTTCTTTTAATCTAATAGCTAGAAAGGCACCTGAGGCACCCGCACCAACAATTCCAATTTTCATGTGAGTATCATAACACTAGGTGTTAAAAAGCACAATAAAGGACTAGGTTGCCCTAGTCCAATTATTAGATTTTGTAAATCCTATTCAGCTTGTCCAGCTTCTGGGATTGTGACTCTGATAAAGGGCTTTTTAATTTGTGCAATACCCTTCTAATCTTCTTTTTTTCTTTTTCTATGGAAGAATGAAAGATGCATGGAATCAGGAAGAACCCATGAAAGGATGAAGGAAATAATAAACATATTTAAAACATTATTAACTAACAAATCACTAAGCCAACCTATGCCAAGCGCTCTAAAGAGATTGGCAGATAAGGCAACTTCACCGATACTAGTAGAGACATTAGCAACTGTAATACCAAAACCAAGGCAAACACTAATAGCGGTAATCAAGATATTCTTATCAGTCCATCCTACTTCGGAGATAGATTTCATGCCAACAACTGCGATTGTGCCTAACAAGATGACCATCGTGCCACCGATAACAGCGTCAGGGATGGAATAAATGAAATGTGCAATCGGTGGGAAGAAACTAGCTATTAATAAGAATAAAGCGCCAATGAAAAACGAAAAGCGGTTAACTACTTTATTTTGAGCAACGATGCCCACGTTTTGTGCGTATATGGTAACTGGGAAAGCACCAAACAAAGCGCCAATAGCGCCATTAATTCCATAGCAAACGAGACCACCATTAATATCACGTAATGTCGCTTCACGTTCAAGACCTGATTTAGCCACTGTCACAGTATTACCGATGGCTTCCACGATTGTAGCGATAAAGCAAACGGAAACGAGAATACAAGGAACGAGTTCAAATCTTACTTTTGTGAGATTAATAAGATGTGGAAAATCTATAATTCCATGTGGACCAATTATTTCAGTGGCAACCATGCTGTCAAAATTAACCATTCCAGGAATGCAGCAGCTCACAATATAGCCTAAAGCAATAGCGACGACGATATTGAGGTTTTTCCAAATGCCAGTCATGAAAATAGACCATAATAAAGCCGTTATTAATGTCACAAAAGCAACAATGATATAGCAAAAATAAGGGACACCAGTACCAGTTTCACCAGTAGTGATGATGTTTTTGATAATTCCATCGCCACCTAAAAACCAATTAGCGCCACTGGCTAATAATGATAAGCCAACACCTAAGACAACTATTGCTGGAACAATTGGCTTAATAAGCTTACCCCAAAAACGATAGAGAAGCGAAAAAGCAACAGCAAATAAAGATCCAAAGATGATTGAACCCATAATTGTGTAATAGGCTACTTCAGGATTGCCAAGACAGTTTTCAGATGTACCAATTGTCAATAAGACTGGTAAAAAGGTAAATGATGTACCAGTAATAACTGGTAATCTAGCTCCAATAAATAATTGGATAATTGTACCTAAGCCCGCCATAAAGATGGCGCCAAGCATTGAATGAATAGCAAATTCACTACCAAATAAACCGATTGTAGTAAAGACAATAACTATTGGCATGATATTAGCGGTAAACATCGCTAAGACATGTTGCAAACCAAAAGGAATCGCTTCTCTTAAAGAAGTGCGATGATCCAAGTTAAACAAATTGTCCTTAGAGGCTGGGCCTTTGAAAACAGCTTTGATGCCTCTTCCTAAATCAGTAAAAAATTTCATTAGTAATTAATTTTGTCTGTGATACGTTTATATTCCCCATATAATTTGAGGCATTGTTTGCGGTCCAATTCTTGAATGAATTGTTCGCGATTAGCAAATTGTTCATAGAACTTTTTATCTCTGAAACCGATTTCTTCGGTATCTAAGATATTGCATCCATAGAACACTTTCTCGATATTGGCCCATAAAATGGCCGCCATGCACATTGGGCATGGTTCACCAGTTGTGTAAATCTCACAACCGCTTAAATCAAAAGTACCAAGCTTCTTACAAGCTTTGTGAATAGCCATGATTTCACCATGGCATGTTGGATCGTTGTTTTTGATGACTTGATTATGGCCTTTCGCCACAACAACGCCATTTTTAACAATTACCGCACCAAAGGGACCACCATGTCCTGCTTTGATACCTTTTCTAGCCTCATTTAAGGCCATTCTCATATATTTGTTCATGTTGTTCCTTCTAGGCAAACAATATTGCGATAAGAGCCATCCATTGTTCATGGCTTAAAAAACCATCAACCTCGTAGAGGTAGTTACCACAGTACTCCCTAATCTTGTTGCCTTCGATTTGTGCAATATAATTGCCACAATATCGTCTTATTTTGTTTCCATCGAATTGTAAGAGATTGTTACCGCAGTAGCGGCGGACAATATCCCCATTAAACTCATAAAGATAATTGCCGCACCATTCACGGAGTTTACCGTTTTCAATTGAATATAGTGTACGACCATAGTATTCACGAATTTGGTTACGGTCAAATTCTAATAAATAGTTTCCGCAATATCTTCTTACTCTAGCCATAATTAGCTTGCTGAGGAGGCTTCAGCGTTTCTTTGGTCTGTAATGTTATCAATTGCGATAACGAAAGCGACAAAGAAGGCTAAATCTTGATCATCATCAAGGGTTAAGACGAATGAATCTCTTAATGAGATTTTTCTAGAAACGTGACCAATTTCTTTACCGTTTAATTTAATTTGATAATTGAAACCTAAGATGTTACCACAGATTTCTAAATTACCTAATGATGATTCAACGAAGTAACGATCATGGAAAGACCAGAATTTTCTTCTAATTCTCGCCACCATGTTTCCATCTTTATCATAGACCATGGCTTTATGAACGAAGAATGTCCAGAATTTGTTTCTAACGGTATATAAGAGATTACCTTCCATGTCTTGGACAAATTTCTTTCTTGTGAATGTCCAGAATTTGCCTTTGACATAAAGAACGTCTCTTTCTTCCATGTCTTTAACTCTTGAACCGCCTCTTAAAGAGATCCATTTGTTTCTAATACTTACTTGTTGCATATAGTTATCTCCCTTGTAAGGCCATAGAAAATTGGTTGCTAAAATCAATGGCTATGGCAATTTCATAAAAACTTTATCTAGTTTTATTTTAATATAAATAAAGCTTTATAGAAACTATTATTTTTGCGACTGATTTTGTATTTATCGCAGGGGTTTACTTTAAACTATTTTATAAAATAAAACAACAAGAATTTTGCGCATTTAAAAAGGGAACTGCTTGTCCCCTATTTAATTAACTCTTTAGCGAGATTATATTCTCCGTTTGCGATACGGCCCATCAGTTCGTCATATGTGAGAGGTTTACCGTATAAGTAACCTTGGAGTCTACCACAGCTAGCTTCTTCTAAGAAGGCGGCTTGTTCAGCGGTTTCTACACCTTCACATAATGTTTTCATACCAATTTGATCCGCCATGGCGATGACTGATCTAATTAAGGACTTGGCTTTTTCATTGCCATTAAAGCCCATTAAGAATTTCATATCGAGTTTTAAGACATCGAATTCATAATCTTTCAAAACGTTGAAAGAAGAATAACCACTACCGAAGTCATCAAGCCATGTGGCAAAGCCTTTATCATGGAGACGATTAATTGTGTTCTTTAAGATGTCTTCCTCATCAGTTAAAGCACTTTCAGTGATTTCGATATGGAGTAAATCATGAGGGACGTTATATTGTTTGACTGTTTCATCAACGACTTGCACAATATCAATCACGCCAAAGTCCGCTCTAGAGAAGTTAATGGAAACTGGTAAGACTGGTAAACCCTTGTCAAGGTTCAATCGGATGTCTTGACAGACAAGTCTTAAGATTTCTTTATCTAGTTTATAGATAAGTTGTGAGCTTTCTAAGACAGGGACAAATTTACCTGGAGAAAGGAATCCATATTTTGGATCAATCCATCTCGCTAAGGCTTCAACACCACACAATGTTCTACCCTTAGACCACACTACTGGTTGATAGTAGGCTTTTAAGTAGCCATTTTTAATAGCTTCATCAATATGAGTCACAATGTATTGAGCCATTAAATAATCGTCATGCATTTCTTCATCGTAGTAATCAAAGATATGATTACCAACGAGTTGTTTTAAGTTACCATAGGCATATCTAGCTCTTTCCACACAGATACGGACACGTTCATCTGGGTTCGTGGTGATGTAAATACCCGCTTTCATACCAATACGAACATCTGGGTCTCTAGCTTCGAGCATTTCATTAATGCGTTTAATCTTTTCTTCTAAATTCTCATTTTTAGTGAATACCACAAAGTGGTCGTCAGATTGACGAGTGATTAAGGAATCTGGGAACACTTCACTAATTATTTCTCCTGTTTCTCTTAAGAAAAGATTGCCTCTTTCAAAACCTTTTTGGTCGTTATAAATCTTAAAACCTGTGAGGTTTAAGAAGAGATATGCACCACCACCTTGGCCTAAGTCACCTTGGTGCATTTTATCTCTGCCTAGAATGCAGAAATATTCAAACGATAATAAGCCAGAAATCTTATCTTTTGTGGCTAACTCTTCGAGTTCTTCATCTTTTTTAGCTTCACTAATACGTTGGTTAAAGATGGAAATACAGACCATGGTTAAGGAGATGAAGAATGTGATGTAGTTAATCTTGTCACCTTCTGGCACCACTCTGCCACCTAAGCCAGCAACACTATTAATTGCGAAATAGAAACCAAGGAACAGCGTTCCTAGAATACCAATGGAGATTAATGGGTTCCAAATCAACAAACAGCCAATGTAGATAGTGAACATTAAGAAACAAATGATTTGTTTGTTTTTATCATCGTTAATTAAAACATTTGCCGTTTTACCATTTAATTCGACATCGGTATAAACTTTAGAACTAATAAAATCTCCGTAGGAGACCATCACACCAAACATTAAACAAACTAGCGCAAATAAGGAAATGATTAAAACAGAACCTAAATTAGCGTTTCTACCACCTTTATAACGATAGACGTTAGCGATAATAATGCCAACGTCAAACAAGAAAACAGAGACATAGAACAGTAATCTAAAAACGCCACGGATGACTTTAGCCTTACTCGGGTCCGCTAAGTTGATTGACCCATATTTAAATTCCAACGGTAATAAGCAACACAAAGCAATAGATAATCCCGCAGCAACAATGGAGATAATCATCTTTCGAAGCGATTTTCTTTGACTCACGTATTGAGCGGAATAAACTAGCATTGCTAGACCAAAGAACATCATCAAGAAATAAAGCGATGTGTTAGAGAACACCACTCTAAACCAGCTATAAGTATTATTTGGGTCCAAGAGTGTTGGAACGATATATTTATTTGTTTGTCTAATAACAAGCCAAGCTTCAAGAACAAAAATAACGGAGGACATGAAAATCGCGGATCTCATGTTTGCTTCGTTAAGATAGTTCTTTACATATTTACTATTTTTGCGGATACCAAAAATATCTAAAAAACCATTCCAAATCTTTGATAACGTTTTCATCTGCTCTTTCAGTATAACGTATTTCGCATGTTACACCTACACATTTTTGTATCGCAAATGAGCGTTTTTCTATCAAAAATAAAAGAAAACCCACATCGCTGCGGGCTTTTTTGTTATTGATTATTTTGTGGTTGATAAGTCCTAAACCTGATTGTGAATATCCCATTTGGGAACATTCCTTGTTCATATTCACCAAGATATAGCTTCGGATAAAAGAAGAACTGAACAAGATAGTATTTAGAATCAACGGTGATTTCATAGTACCAGTTCACATAACCCAACTCTTTTAAGTCACCTTTTTCATCAGTTAAATCTGATAATGCAAAGCCATATTGTTCTAGGGCTTCACGATAAGAAGCAACTTGGTCACCAATCAAATAGTCATTATAGGTGATATCGACTGGTTGATCTTCTAATGTCAGGATTTCTGTTTCATGAGCATAGCTTGCACCATTTGGGGCAGGTATATCAGCGCCAAACATAGCGTGCAAAGCATCTTTCACATCTTTAGGGAAATCATTAGTGCTAACTAAAGGCTGAGCATTTGCTAAGTACTGCTCCACAAATGGATCTGTCGTTGTACCTAAATCCTTAACAAGCAAGGTCGAAGTATAACTTCCATAGCCATCTGTGACGAGATAAGAAGTAAATGTTGCACTTTTACCATCAGGGGCCACTGTTAAAGTGTTTGTGTATGATTTAGCGACTTCGGTGTAAATACCTTGACCCGCTAGTACTGTGATAGTTTCTCCTAACGCTGCACTTTTTGAAGTGAAGACAAAGTCTTCGTTTGTGACACTCCATTTATCAGCATCTAAACATAAATCATAAGCAGTAATGAAGAACTCTGTAATCTTTGTGTCTTTATTAAGAGTTTTGCAGTTTGTAATTTCAATACTTCCTTCAACGATTTCATAGTCATACATACCTTGATCAAGGTAAACAAAATGGCCTTCATCGTGATAGTACTCAGTAAAACGACCTAAATAATGTT
>JAEEGK010018702.1_pt1 | contig 14960 bp, 10 predicted proteins | sample 8958771 | NCBI WGS metagenome assembly JAEEGK01 (sample SAMN16246547, study PRJNA631951) | gut metagenome | biome: gut microbiome; feature: rumen; material: SC-attached | host: Bos | place: Iran: Karaj | collected 2018-10 | reverse complement strand
CTTGGTTATGCAAAATATGATAAAACTGAAACTCATGGAGCTTTATCTTTAAAAGTTACTTTAGATCTTTATAATAAAGGAAATGATACTAATAGTCAATAAATAATTTTTATTTTTTTTAATGCTTTTCATAAAAAAAAATTTCTTATTTTCATTATTAAAAATATAAAACTATAAAAATATTTTTTTTTTTTAATTTATTTCAATTTTTGTTTCGAAATAAACAACAAATATTATAAAAATAATCTACATTATATGAATGATTAAAAGAAAGACTTCAAAAACATCATTTTTAATTAGATAAAATTTTAGAAAGTCAGAAATCAATTTATTTGAATATAATCTCTTATCTATTTATTTCAAATAACAATTGTTATAATAACAAAAAAACATTTCTAAAAAGTTTTTTAATATATTAAATTAAAGATTTAAATAACTAAACATTAGAGCCATAAGTAGGTATTTTATCAATAATGATTTTTTTAGCTTCTTTTCCTCCATTTTCTTCAATAATTCTACATAACTCAAAAATTCTATTTCTAAACTTTTGATTAAAGCATCTTTTATTTAATTTTTGTAGAATTAAATTTAAATAAGGAATACAACAATCCCCAATAATTTGAATTAATATTTCACAAAGTTCACAAGAAAATAAAAAAATATCATCATCATTACTATTAATTCCATTTCTTAAAGAATAAAATAATTTATTTAAAATAGGAATAATTTTTTCTTTAACATTAATATTCTCAGCTAATAATAATTCTTTGCAACTTTGTCTAGAAATAAATTTATAAGGATGAATAGTTTCAATAATTCCTTCAAAACAAATAGGTAAAATTGAAAAATAATCTATTTTTTCAAAAGGTAAATCCCATTGTAAATATAATTTAGTTGATCCATGTTGCAAATGACAAGGGATTCCTCCTAAAGAATAAATTTTACTAAAATTTGTTTTGTGTTTATTATTTGAAAATGGATTTGATAATTTTGTTTTTAATCTTTCAGAAGGCTTTTTTGTAAAAGATTCATATGAATCAAATTTATTTTGATTTAATATATTATGTTTTATTGGTATTACTCTATTATAATTATTTCTTTCTGGAGATTTTGGAATTTTATTATCTATGTTTAAATATTTTGAATTTGGAATTATTATTTGATTTTTTGGAAGGTTGAAATCAATTAATTTTATTTTTTTAGATTTTTGGTTTTTCATTTTTTATTAAATTTTTATTTTTATTTTTTATTAAGTTTTAAATTGTTTTTTTAAAAATGTGGAATTTTTCAAATATAAAAAATAATAACTTGTCTAAAAATGGTTTTAAAAAGTTTTATTTGAATAGTAATTGTAATAATTATGTTAATTTATCAAGGAATTATAAATTAGAAAAACCAGTTATTTATAAAAAAAGAAATTTATCTTTAACAAAGAACAATTTATCAATTTATTCATCAAAAGAAAAAAAAATATCGTTTAATTCAAAATTATTTTTAACTAATCAACATTCTTTTAATCATTCTCTTTTAAAAAAAAGGAATTTAAGAAACAAAAAAATAAGATATTATTCTCCTAATCAAAATTCAATAAATAATACTAATCAAAAAACTAAAAAATATAAAAATTCTCCTGAAACAAGTTCAACTGCAAATTCAAGTAAAAGAACAAATCCAAAAAGTAATTTAACTTCAATTAATTTAAAAATATCTATTAATTTTAATAAAATAAGAAATAAAATAATAAATCAATTTAATTCTTTAAGAACAACAACTTTACATTTTCAAAAAAAGAAAACTTTAGAAGAAGAAGGTTATATTATAACAGAAGAGAGTAATTTAAATAATGAAAATAATAAATCTAAAAAACATTTAAAAAATATTTCTCAGAATTCTTTCGATGATTTAGATTTATCTTTTACTTATTCTGATGACACTGAAAGTAAAAGATATCAATTAAGTAAAAGAAGAATGTTTAGTGAGAAAAATGATAATGAAAAATTATATGAACAAAATATTGATGTAAATAATAATATTTATTGTGGAGTTAGTAGGAATTATCATATAAAAAATACAAATGATAATTATTTTACCAATTATAATAATATAAATAGAAAATCAAGAAATGTTAAAGAAAAAGATGATTTTACAACTTTTTGTGAAGATATTCAAAGAAAATTATTTGGGGAATAAAATTTGTTATTTAAAATTTTCAATTTTAATTTTAACAAAATATATATAAATAATATAATTTATTTAATTTATTTACTTGGTTTTTATAAAATAATATATTATTTTAAAAAAATAATTAATATAAATTTAAAAAAATAATTGTTTTAAGGGAAAATAATAATTTTAATCAAATTATCACAATAAAAGATAAGGAAAAATAATTTATTATTTAAAAAAAAATATTTTATTTTTTTTCATAAATTAAAAAAAACTATGAAAAAATAAAAGAAAATACTTCAATAAAAATATAATTAACCCAAAAGTTAATTAAAATTCATAGCCAAAAATAATTAATCATTTCCCTTATCCTTAATAATAAATAAAAATCATTTTTCTTAAATTATGTTAAAATCAACAAAAAAAAGAAATACAAATCGAAGAGCACTCCAAAAAATTTCGATAGACAAAAACACACAAAATAATATAATATCAAATTTAAATAAACAAAATAAACTTTCATTTGGTAAATTTGATTCAGGAATGAATTCAATTTTTAATTATTTTGAGTCGAAATTTAAAAAAGTAACAAAACTTTATAAAAAACAAAAAGGGATAAATTCAATTAAAAACAAAACATTATCTCCCAAAGAAAAGATAATAAATAATATAAATATAAATTTTAATCCTCAAAATGTAAATGAGTATATAAATGATATATTTAATTATTATCTTTCTTTAATAAATAATACCAAACCATTATTTGGTTATATGGAAAAACAAAAAGATATAAATAGTAAAATGAGAAGCATATTAATTGATTGGTTAATTGATGTACATTTAAAATTTCACTTATTGCCAGAAACACTTTATATAACAGTTAATTTAATAGATATTTTTTTATCTAAAATACAAATTTCAAGAAAAAAATTACAATTAGTAGGAATTACTTGTTTATTTATTGCAGATAAATATGAAGAAATTTATCCTCCTGAATTAAAAGATCATGTTGATATTACAGATAAAGCTTATTCTAAAGAAGATATATTAAATATGGAAATTGATATTTTAAAAGAATTAAAATTTGATATTACTTATCCTACTTCATTAAGGTATTTTGAAATTTTTTTTGAAATTACTAAAAATTTCATTAATAAAGAAGTTCCTCAAAAAGTAAATTTTTTTGCTATGTATTTAATGGAATTAGCTATGATAGATTATAATATGTTAAAATATACTAATTCTGAAATGGCTATTTGTGCTTTGTATTTAAGTTATAAAATTAACGGAAATTATTTTCTAAATAGATTAGATTTAAATGATATATTAAATATTATTGATAAAGAAAGAAAATATTTTCAAATTGGAAAATTAGAAATTTGTGCTAAAAAATTATGTGAAATTTTAGAAAAAGAAGATAAAAATAATAATTCTTTAATTGCTGTTAAAAATAAATTTTCCATGGAAAGTAATTTAAATGTTGCTGATTGGAAAGGAAAAGAAAATTGTTTATAATATATTATAACCAAGTAAATTTGAGATTAAATATATATTAATTAGGTTTAAATGTTTGTTATTTTATAAAAATAGTGGTTTAAGTTTGGTATCACTTATTTATTGTATATACATTTTCATAGAATTTTAGTTTAATTAATTATTTTTTGTTGAAAAATAAAGAAAAAAATATAAAAAAATAAAGAAAATTATATAAAAAACTGGTCAAAAAACACTTTCTAAATAATAAATTATAGAAAATTTAAATAATAATCACTTTAACCATAATAAAAAATAAATATAAAATATTAAATTTTCTGAGTTAAATTTTCAGTTTCGTTTACATATCTTTATTTTCAATACCAATATTAATATTTTCATTTTAAAAAGTATTTTGAATTACTTCTTAAATATTTAAAAGTTTCTTTTTTATAATTTTATTTAATTTTGTTTATTGTTTTTTATATCTTTTTATAGAATAATTTAGAGTATATTATATAATAACTTTATACTTATTTATTAATTTAATAGTGAATTACATTTAAATTAAGTAATATATTTACATTAATTACTCATCTTTCTTTTTCAAAATTTTATCAGAACTAACTAAATTTAGAGTATTAATACAGTTTAATTCATCAATTCCTTTACTTCCAGTAACATTTAATAATATTTCTAAGTTTCTTCTATCTTCATCTTTAATTAATATCTCTTTAGGCAAACTTTTCCCTTTAGACAATTTATATGAATCTTCACTACTAAAATTATCTTGAATTTTAACATTTAGAACTTCATCAAATAAAATATATTTAGCATTTATTTTTGAATAATCACATTTTTCCTTTTTATCAGGTTTAATAACAATTTTTAAACAATGAAATAAACTCCAATAAATTTGAATATTAAAGTGAAGTAAAGTTCTTCCAATTTGAATAGGAAGAATATTAAAAGGATAAATTTTGAATTTGTTGGTGTTTAAAAAAACTAAAGTTCCAAATTTAGAATCAAGATCTTCTAAAATAAATTCTTTTTTATTTATTAAAGAAATTTTACAATGATTTCTACTTATACTAGCATCAAATATTCTTAATTCATTATCATGACTTCTTCCAATATTAATTATACTTTTATTATCAAAAGAGATAATAAAAATACTTTTTTTACCATTAATTGGATAAGAATCGAAAGAAATGAAATTTTTAAAATTATTTTCTTCAAAATCAAAAATAGAAAAATATTGATTATTTATTTTAATATAATCAGGAAAATTTTCTTTGCATAATTCACAAGAAATTTGATTTAAATTAAATATTAAACAATCATCATTTGATGAAATTAAATTTGTTTTACTTTTTATCCAATATCTTAAACAAAATAAATGAACATATTTTAATCCTCCTGAACATTTACAAGCATTAATTAAAGGAGATTCCTTTTCATCACCATAACATATTCTACAAAATTTCTTTTTATTATTTTGTAATTTATTAATATTTTCTAAATTTAAATTAATATTATTTAATAATGTTGTTTTTTGATTACAATTAAGAAAATTATTTTGAACATATTTATTATTTTCTTTTTCTAATTTTATTTCTTTAATTTTGAATGTTACTTTCCCTATTTTAATTAAATCACCTTGATTAATAAAATATCCATTATACAACTTCTGATTATTATAAAAATTTAAACTAATCCAAATGTTTTCTTTTTCAGGAGTTTCTTTTATTTTAATATTATTAGGAGAAATAAGTGAATTTGTTTTAAAAAAATAATCATTTTTAATTTTATCAATATTAAAAAGTGATTCACCTTGTTGAACTGGATTTAAAGTTTCATTTAATTCTTTATCTTGAATTTCAATTTGATTTTTGTTTCTCTGAAATGAACAAGGAGTATTTATGTTAAATTCTTGTCTTATTATTTCAGATGATTCATAATCAAAAAGATCATTTGAGTCTTTTATCCAAGTATTAGAAATAATATGTAAATTCTTAATGCATTTATTCATATTTTAATTTGAATTTTATTTTAATTTAATTTTTTACGATTCATTTCCTTTTTATTTATAGAGTTTTTAAAAAATATTTCATTTTTTATTATTTTTTTTGGAATTCTTAAGAAAAAAACAGACTATATAATTTATTTGTTATATTATTTAAATAGAAATGATATTTATCATTTATCCAGGAATTAAATTAATTTCATACTATTTAAATTTTTTATAATTTTTTTTCTAATTTCATTATATATTTAATTTCAAGTATCTATATTTTCTTTTCCTCAAAAACTGAAATATATTTTAAATAATTAATTATAATATATTTCTTTAATTTTAGTAAATTTATTTATTTTCTTTTGAATTTAATTTTTTAATTCATTTTAAATAAAAAATAGAAAATAAAAAAACTAAAATGAAAAGAATTAATGAGTTATTTAATAACCAAGAAATAAGTTTTGGAAGAGAATTTTATCAAGAAAATGTAAAAAATATTTAATTAATTTAATTTTAAATAGGATTTTAAAGATGAAAATATGTTAGATGTAGCATTTTATGATCTTCAAGAAAGTAAAAATTAAATATATAATTATTTTAGATGATGCAGAATATAATTCAAAAAATAATATAAGTAAAGAGAAAACACTTGATTTATCAAATAATCCAATAGTATTTGATGAAGAAAATTTAAATAATACTTCAATAAATACTAATGATTTTTCTTTTTACGAAAAAGAAAATTTAATTGAAATAAATGAATTTCATCAAAAAATTTTAAAAGAATATATTAATAAAGAAAAAAAATATATAGATATTAATCATAATCACCTTAAAAAAACATCACCAAAAGATTTTGAACAATTAAAATTTGAACTTAAATGTCTTGAAAATAATATTGATAACTATTTTATAGTTCCAATCATGAAAAATAATATTAAATATAAAAAAATGAATAAATGTTTTGAAAATGAAGATGAAGATTTAACGATTAAAACTTCTAAAAAAGAAAAAAAAATTTTTGTTGAGGAAAATGAAGGATATGAAACAGATTAATGAATTTAAAATATAAATATATGTTTATAAAATTATTTCTTTTAATAAATTTTTTGAATGAATGATTAAACCATTATATATTTATATAATTTAAATTAAAATTGAGAAAAAATGTTGCAATATCAAGTTATTCTCCAAAATTAAAATTCTTTTTCATTATTTATCATTTAGGTTTTCTGATTTATTTTTTTTTTAGATTTTGATGTTTTTTTATGCAGTTACTTCTTCTTCATTTTCTTTTTTTAATCTTCATTTTTTCTCATTATTTTTATTATTTTTATTTGATAATTTTTTCTTTTTAAGTATTTAAAGAAAAATGTCTTATATATCTAATTTAAATAAAAAAAATTCGAAAAACAGAAATACTTCTTTAATTTCCCAAATGTACCACAATAAATTAAATATATCAAATTTAATAGCAGAAACTCAAAGAATAATTTCATCATCAAATCAAAATAAAATACATAATCAACAAATTTCAAATATAAATTTAACATCTCCAAAAATAAAAAATAATATATCAAAAGGAAATAAAGTTATAAATGATTTATATAGAAGTTATTCAACAAATAGACCTATCTCAAATCAAGCTTTATTAAATAAGACAAATAACAGTAGTTATTTTAATAATATTATTGATAATCAAAATTTAATGAAAAGTAATTCTAATAAAAAAAAAGAAAAAAAACAAAAATCTTCACCTTCTCCTTCTGTAATGTTATCAACTTTTGCTCATTTTGTTCAAAATTTAAATAAAAATAAAAAACCTCTTTATTCAAATTTAAGAATTAAAACTTCAAAAAATAAAAGAAATCCACAATCTAATTTTGAAATTAGATATATTAAAAAAGGAGTTTTAACTTCAAATAATAGTTTAACGAATATAAATGATATTAGTAATAATGATAATATGTTATATTCAAATAATATATCTTTTGTCAATCTAACACAATATAATAACGGTACTGATTATAATAAAAAAACAAATAAAAAAATTGATTATTTTGACAAATCAAATAATTATAATATTCCTTTAAGTCCTGATAAAACTTATAATAAAAATATGAATTTTTTAATTAATCATATTTATAAAAGAGATGATAATGTTTTAAATAATATTAGAAATAATATTCAAACTCAAAGTCATCAAAGTGAAAATTCCCAAAATATTTTAATGACTACTCAAAGTACTAAGAAAAAAAACTCTTTTAATTCTTCAAAAACTGAAGGAGAAATTAAATATAATATTATTAATAAAAAAAATAAAACAAATAATGTTATAACAATGAGTGTTAATTCTCCTGAAGAACTTCATTTTTTTTATATTAATGTTATACAAAATGGAAAAAAATTTGCAAAAAAATTTGAAGTATCAAATTAAAAGAAAATAATGCTATTTATACAAATATTTTTTGAATGAATGAAATATATAAATTTACTTATAATATTGTAAAATGTGTATAATATTAATTTACCTATTTTAATTTATGATTATATTATTTTAAATATTTTTTCAATTTTTATAAATTCTTATTGAATGAGTTAAATACCTTTCAACTATATTGCCTTTTAATCATATAAAATAAATAATAATTCTTTCATAAATCTTTTTATATTTATATTATTTTTCTTTATTATTATTTAATATTTATATTTATTTATTTTTATAATTACCAATGAATAAAAATATATTTTAACCCTAAATAAAAATTTTTTTGATTCCAAAACCAATTAAAATACTTTACACTTAAAATAAATAAGTAACAAATAACAAAAATATAAAAATTATTACATATAAATACAAATAAATCTTAATATAAAAACTCAAAAATTTAAAGTTTTATATACATTACTAATCTTTTATTAATTTCATAAGTTTTTTCTTTTCTTTTGCAATGGGGTTATTAAGAATTATAGAATAAATTTTATATTTTAATTGATTAAATTCTTCAAAACTTATTTTATCATTATTATCATCACTTAAACTATTATTTGAATTATTATCATCATCTTTATATATATTATTAAAAAACTCTAAATCAATTTTATTAATTAAACTTAGAGAATTTTCAATAACATAAGTTGCATATTTATTTTTGATCATTTCATCAAAATTTCCTTCATCAATAAAAATTTTATTCAATACATTATAAAACTTTCTAAAATTATTTCTACTTAAATACTCAATAATAAAATCAACTACATTTGAAGAAAATTTTGACATAGAAAAAACAATTATTCGTTCAATAAATTTATTAATAATTTTCCCACAATAAATTTCTCCATATTTTTTTATTATTTCTTGAATTCCAAAATTACCAAATTGACTAAAAGTTAATTTATTCATTTCAACTTCAAAAATAGAAATAATAGACATAGCATAAAATTCACTTTTATTTTCATTTATAAATTCTTTAACAATACAAATTCCATTTGGATCTAAACTTAAATCCATTAAATTACTTATAATAAAATTATTAATATATTCTCTTTCATTTTCTTTAACGGCTTTTATTACTTTTTGAATAACATGACTTGAATTTGGTGTTGTTGATAAAAAAAATAAATTATTTTCAATACATTCTTTAATTATATTTTCTTCTTCTTTTGAATTTTGTAAAAGAATTAAACATTGAAGTGAATGATTACCACATATGTCATTTGCAATTTTTATAAAGTTTGGTTTTATATATTTATAAAGAAGTAATCTATGATTTAAAGAACAATAAGGTAAAAATTTTTGGAGAAAATAATTTCCATAATAATCACATATTATATCTTGAATGTTCATACATATTATTAATATTATTATTTCTATTTCATTTTGATTTGGAGGATTATTTGATAATATTTTTTGTAAATAAAGAGAACCTTTATGTGTTTTAATAATTTGAATGAATACATTACTTCCTATTTTTTCTATTAAAAAAGTTAAATTTGATTGATTTGGATTTAATAATTCATATTGAGAAAAAATATTATCTATTTGAGAATCTATTAAAGTTGATGGTGAAGCACTATTAATTTGAGTGTTTTGATTAATATTATTCTTATTTTGATTTTCTATTTGTTCATCTTTTAAAATTTTATTATTCTGAACTGATATTTGATTTGAACTTCCTCTATGATTGAAACGGCTTTTTGGTATTTGGATAGGTATTTTTGATTGAGTTAAATTTTGAGAAGAATTACTATGACTATTTGGATATTTTCTATATATTTGATTATTATTTATATTTTGCCAATACATATTATAATAATTTTTATTATTTGTAAAATGATTTCTTTGAGGAGAATTATAAATATTTATATTATTATTTATATTTTGAGGAAAATTATCTAAAAAATCTATTCTTTGAGGGATATATGATTTATATGAATTTACTCTTTTTATTTTCCCTTCATCTAAATTATTATTAGGATTATTTTGATGATTGTTAAAATAAAACAATGGATCATTTAAAATATTATTATTTTGAATGTGATTGTTATTTTGATTATTATTCATTATCATTATTTGATTCGAAGAAGAAGGATTATTATGTCTCAATTTAGGATAATTATTTATTTTTCCAAAATATTCAATATAACTGTGATTATTGTTGTTATTTAAATTATTCATAACATTCATTACATTTAAATTTGAATGATAAATAAATTTACTACTTCCATTTATATGATTCATTAAGTATTTCTCATTTATTTCATCATCATTTAATGAAGCATATTTCAAATTACTTGAAGATATAGAAACCTTTGGATTTTTATGTATTTTTGGAACTCCTATTTCTTCTAAAATATCACTTGGAAGTAAATCTGATATTTTTGATCTTGGAGATGAACTACTATTAACTGAAGAAATTATATCATCTTTATTTTCCATTTATTAATTTTATAATATTTATATTATATACAAAAAAAATTATATTTTATTTTTTAATCCAAAAATTTAAATATTGATTGGATCAATACATTATTTAATATCCATTAAAATATTATTTAATTATTTTATAAATGATATACTCTTTATTATCTCTAAATTAATTTCTTCATGTTAGTGAAAAATAAATAGTAATTACTGTTTAAAAAAGATTCTTTGATTTTTTCCCTTTTTAGAAAAGAAATTACTTATATTTCAAATATTTTTAAAAAATTTAAACTATTTTATTATTCATCTATTATAATAATAAACAAATAATCCATAAAAAAAAAATCAAAATAACAATATATTCTTATAAATTATAAAAAAAATTATTTATTGACTATTAGTATCATTTCCTTTATTATAAAGATCTAAAGTAACTTTTAAAGATAAAGCTCCATGAGTTTCAGTTTTATCATATTTTGCATAACCAAGAGAAGCACAAACTCCACTTTCAGTTTCAGCTTTAGTAAGACCAGGTTCAAATATTTTATATTTCCAATAATCTTTAGGATCTAAACAGCATTCACCACATTTACCAAAAATCCAATCAATAGAATAATATTTAACTTCATTTTCTTTTTCACATTTATCACAACATTTAGATAAAGGAGTTTTATCATATAAATCTAATGTTACTTTTAAAGACATAACTCCATGAGTTTCTGTTTTATCATATACTCCATATCCTAATGATTCACATGTTACATTATCTGCTTTTGTTAATCCTAATTCAAATATTTTATATTTCCAATAATCTTTTGGATCTAAACAACATTCTCCACATTTACCAAATATGTAATCTATTGAATAATATTTTTCTTCATTTTCTTTTTCACATTTTAAACAACATTTTTCATCTTCTAATAATGATGATCTTGATGATGAAAAGAGGAATAGTATTAAATAAAGGTATATTGCTTTCATTTTTCTAATATATTTTTTTTTTTATATTTTTATGATTTTTGGATTTTTAATAAATTTATAATTTTGATATCGATTAGAAAAGAATAAAATCTAAATTTTTTTGAGATGATTAAATATTTTAATAAATATTTTTTTTTAAATATTTTTCTTAAAATTTATAGAAATATGAATAAATGAGATTAAGCAGTAAAGCTTATTGGAACTATTCTATCTTCTAATTCATTTTCTTTTTTTTCAAATACTGCTAATTTTTCCAAAGAATTATTTTCTAAATTATTTATTTTATCATTTAATTTTTTAATTTCATTTTCTAAATATTATTCATATAAAAAACATCATAATTTTCTAGGTTCTTTGAAGCACAAATTATATTTTTGTTTTATAAAATAATAGAAGCACAAATTGAAAAATTTTGAGGAATAGATATTTTCTCATTATTCCAAATAAATTGAATTTTTTTTTTTGTCCATAAACGTAAATATATCATTTGAAATTCTTAATATTTTGATATTTAATTTGAAATATTGAAATAATTTTCAATTTTTGAACATAATAAATATTATATAAATTTTGTATTATGAAAAACAATTATATCTTTGTTCATTTTCATTATATATTTTTAAAAACATCTTTATCCTCATAAAAAGGTTTTTATAATAAAAGTATTTGTGTTTTCAATACTTTAAACTCACATTTTATTTCATCTTTTTTTTAAAAATAAATAGAATTTATTTTTAACATTGACTAAAGCATTATTTTCAAGTTCAATTAAATAAATTGTTAGATAATTATCATTATTATTAATAATTATTCCATAATATATTTATTTTTGATTTTATTTTTTTCAATTAAAAGAATTTTTATATTTTTATTTGTCTTTATCATTAAAAAACCACATTTTAATAATTGAATAAAATTTACTTATTCATTCTTAGACAAATTTTTATATTCTTCATTGAAATTTGGAAATTATATATCAATATATTATTTGAATAAATATGAAATAATTTCTTTTTCTTTTATTTTTATCTTAAAAAGATAATTTAAAGGTAATTTTTTGTCGTCATCTTCCATAATATGAGTATTAAATATTTTATTTTTAGAATTAAATAAAAAAACCTTTTCCTATAAAAATAAAAAATTTATAAAATAATTTCTTTAATTATTAATTTTCTTAAGAGAAAGTATTAAGTGTGAAAATAATTATTTTCAAATCAAAGAATATACTAAATTTTATAATTAATAGTTAAAGTATAATAAAATTAGGAAAATATAAGTAAATAAAATTATATTCTTTTTAGTAGGAACAAAATTTAAATTTAGAGAAATTACAATTATAAAGATGAAAATGAAAAAAATGATTAATCGATGTTACTTATATATTTTTGTATCTTAGTTTAATGAATAATTATATCTCAGTAATAACTTTGGATTTTATTTTTTACTTTTCTTAATTTGAATTTATAATATCTTTTAATAAAATTTGTATTATCTGTTTTTATTGTTACAAAAATTGATTGTTTATGATTTTTTTAAGGATTATTAATAATTTTTTTCTAAAGAAGATTGATATTATATATATTTAACTAATAATAAATATATGATTTTTTATATAATATTGATAATAGATTCAAAAACAATGAATCATTTTTTTATTTTTTTATTTTTTATTCTTATATTTATTAATAGAAAAATATAAATATTTCGATGGTTTTTATTAAATATTAATTATTTATTCAATGTTTAATTTTATAATTTAATCATTACTTATATCATTACATTATATATAAAATTTTTTTCTTATCTAAAAATTAAATGAATATTTTTATAATCTATTATAAAAATGTAATTACAAAATTTTCAAAATTTATTTATAATTTTTTAATTTAAATGTTTTACTTTTCGTTAACAGAATTAATCTTTAAATTAGGTAAATTCTTATAATTTGTTTCCTTTTCATTTGAAGAAGGATTATTTATTCGATAAAAAGTTTGTGATTGATTCATCATTACATCATCATTGGATTTTAAATTATTTTTTTCTCTCATACTTCTTTCACTATTTTTCTTCATATCATTTAAATTAATTTTAATTGCTTTATCTTTATTTAAATATGCTTTTAATTTATTATTATTGAAAATTTTTTTTTTATAATTTGAAATTTCATTGTTTTTTTTCAACTTGAAAAAAAAGTTTTTTGTTTTTTCAACATTTTGAGCACTCAATTTTGATATTGAATTGAAAATACTTGAATCATCACTATCACTTAATTTATCATTGGATTTACTATTATGATTTGACCAAAATGAACTTTTACTTTGAATCAAAGATGGTAATAAACTTTTTGATTTTTTATTTCTAATATGAAATTTTTTTGAAATTGTATTATTAATTTTTGTAATAAGTTCTTTTTTATTTTTTTCAAATTCATTAATACTATTTTTTTTTATATTCTTTTTTATAAAAATATTACTTTCATCATTAACACTTGAATGATTATTATCTGATATATTTATTATAATATTATCTTTTGAAGTATTTATTTCTTTATTATTTGTTCTGGTAAATTTATTATCTTTAGAATTATTATTAATTTCTTTATTATTCATATCACTTTTACTTATATATTCATTACTTGAATTACTAAGGCTTTTTATATTTTTAAAACTTTCTTTGTTTTTATTTAGTTTATCTTTATCATCTTTAACAATATCTTCCATATAATTCTTAGAACCATGACTTTCTTTTACTGATTTTTCTCCATTAAAACTTAGACTTTCTAAACTTTCAAAGTCATAAAAAAAATTATTTTCTTCTTCCCTTACAATATTTATAGTATGTGATTTTTTTTTATTTCTTTCAATTTTTATATTATTTGCTTTTTCATTTTCATTTCTTTCATTATGAAATATTAAATAATCATTATTTTCAGTATTTTCTTTTTCATCCTCATATATTTTATCATCATAATTATTCTTTAATGAATTAATAATATTTCCCATTAAATTATTCTTTAAAGTATTACTTCTTTTAAAATAATTATTTTCATTACGAATATTATTTAAAGATCTTCTTCTTTCTTTATAATAATTATTTTCATTAAAAGATTGTTTCTTTGAGAAATCTATTTGATTTGACATTTTTTTAAATTCTATTTTTTTAACTTCTTTTCCAATATTTTTTCTAAATCTAACATCTTTTATAAATTCACTTAATCGAGTAAATCTATCTTTAATTAAATTAAATTCATTTTTATATTCTTGGAATTTTTTTATAATGTTAATATTTTCATTTTTATATTTCTCAACATCAGAATCAAATTTAATATAAATTTCTTCTTTAATTTGTAAAACTTTTTCCCAATCAATAACTAAAGAATCAAATTTTTTTGTAATTCAT
>JAEEGK010018700.1_pt1 | contig 14961 bp, 3 predicted proteins | sample 8958771 | NCBI WGS metagenome assembly JAEEGK01 (sample SAMN16246547, study PRJNA631951) | gut metagenome | biome: gut microbiome; feature: rumen; material: SC-attached | host: Bos | place: Iran: Karaj | collected 2018-10 | reverse complement strand
AGGTGTATTGGGGCTGTGGTCTGCCAGGTGAAGAGATTATCGAGCCTTTCGAGACCGGCGACTTCAGCCTGTTCGATTGGCAGATCGATCCCACCTATCCTTGGAGCATCACCACCACGAACCCGTATGAAGGCACCTACTGCATGAAGAGCGGTGGCGCTGGCGTGGCCAACGTGGTGAGCAACATGAGCGTGACGGTGAACATCCCCGCTGACGGTGAGATGAGCTTCTTCGGCAAGATCTCCTGCGAGAGCAGCTGGGACTATGGTTACTTCTACATTGACAACCAGCAGATGGGCAGCTATACGGGTGCTGGCAACTGGGCTGAGCGCACGTTCCCCATTACCGCTGGTGACCACACCTTCCAATGGCAATACACGAAGGACGGTAGCGTGAACAGCAACGACGACTGCTTCTATGTCGACTACATCACCTTCTATAAGAGACCCGAACCTCTAGGTGCTGGCTGGCATACCTACCTTGAAGGCGAGTTCAACGATGCTCTGCGTTCTAACCTGACAGACCAGCCTGCTTTCGGTTATCACTATCCGACGAGCATCACAGGCCAATACGACGGCTTCCAGCTGACCAAGGTCTCCATGTTCAGTGATGACCTTTATGGAGCTGTCGGCGGCAACTACACAGTCAACATTTTCCAAGGCGGTAGCACTCCTGGTGCCGGTACGCTGGTTTCCACTAAGACGGTTGATCTGCCTGTGGGCCTTGGCCAGTGGGTTGACTGGGATCTCGACACTCCTGTTTCTGTGAGTGGTAGCCAAGATCTGTGGGTCATCTGGCAAGTGAATGTTGCTGGTGGTATGGGTTATCCTGCTGGTATGTGCAACACCGACTCCAACCCGAATGGTGACTGGTGGAATGCAGGTGAAGGTTGGGAGAACTACGGCGGTGGCGTTTGGACGATGCGCAACTACTTTACTGACCGTTCTGGTCGTAGTGTAGTGCTTGCAGCCGAAAATGCGCCTGTTGCTGTTGCCCAAAGCAACATCAGCAGCAAGCTCCGCCAATTCGTGAAGGGCGACAACACTGTGACTGCCGAGAGCATCAATCCTGGTGCCCCGAGCAAGCCGCTGGTGATGGCTGAGAGCAACCGCGCTTTGTCACACTATAGAGTGTATCGTACGAACTGCTACAACGACGGTCCTTACACCGAGGAGAACACCTTGCTCCTTGCCACAGTCTGGGTGCCCGACACCATCTACATCGACGTGGATTGGCCGGATGCAGCCCCTGGCGTGTACAAGTGGGGTGTTGGTTCCGTCTACGAAGGCAACCGCGGCGAAGAGATCGCCGGTCCCATCAGCTGGAGCGAGCCTATTGCCATCAACAATGACCGCGCTACTTTGACCTACGACTTCGACGACAACACCATGCAGAACTGGACCAACATCGACGCCGACGGCGACGGCAATGTTTGGGTTTCGAGCTCGAATCCTGGCATCTATCACAACAGCGGTGTCAACCTGAGTGGTACTGGCCATAATGCTTCAGAAGCCTATGTGATTTCCGGCTCTTATGCCAATGGAACTGGTGCAGTCCTGTATCCTGACAACTACCTGGTTTCGCCTCAGATCGCTTTGGGCGGCAGCATCAGCTTCTACGCCTGTGCACAGGATGCCAGCTATGCAGCCGAACACTTCGGCGTTGCCGTGAGCACAACGAGCAACACCAGCGCCTCGGCCTTCACTATGCTCCAAGAATGGACGCTGACCGCCAAGGATGGCGGCAACGGTGTGCGTAGCTTCGGCCGTGACGGTAATAACCGTGTCCAGGGCAACTGGTACGAGTTCACCGTCGACCTGAGCTCCTACAGCGGCATGGGCTATGTGGCCATCCGCCACTTCAACTGCTACGACCAGTTCATCCTGAACGTCGACGACATCACCATCGTTGAAGGTGCCGGCGGTCCCACGCCTCCGACTCCTCCGACACCAGGCACCAACGGCCTGCAGCTGCCTCGCGAGAGCGAGATCGTGTGGTCGAAATGCCTCGACAAGGACATGTACCTTGGCGAGAATGCCGTCGACATCAACGTGCTGCTCAACAGCGCGGACAGCCCGGAGGGCATTACGGTGAGCTTCGTGAACCAGAACGAAGCCGAGCAGGAGCTCTATCCTGTCGCGGACGTTGTACTCGACGAGAGCGGCTTCTACGCATGGGAGAGCTTCCGCAAGGGAGACTACCAGCTGACCATCACCATGGATGGCTATGAGACCATCGTGGATAACGTGAGCATCTGGGAACCCACCAACCTGCGCTATGTGATGATTGAGATCATCTACGGTGTCAGCGACCTCTACGTGTCCCGCACTGGCTGGGCCATGTGGGAAGGCCAAGGCGCAGTGACGCCTCCAACACCTCCTACTCCTGGCCAAGGCGACAGCTTCACCGTTGACTTTGAAGCTGGCCTGCCCACTGGCTGGAACGTCATCGATGCCAACAATGATGGTTGGACCTGGTGCTTGACCAGTGCAATTCCTACCACTTGGACTTACTATTCAAGCTTGACGCTTGACTGGTATCATGGTGGCACTAACGCCATCTGCAGCGGTAGCTACATCAATGGTGTTGGTTCTCTGAGTCCTGACGAGTACCTCGTTTCGCCTCAGGTGACCCTCGCTGCTGGTTCACAACTCAGCTTCTGGGTGGCTGCCACTGACCCGAACTATGCTGCCGACCACTTCGGTGTGTTCGTTTCTGACAACGGTACCAGCGAATGGACTTCGGTCCAAGAGTGGACGCTGACTGGCAAGAAGGGCGGCATGGCTGGTGGTCCCGCTTCGCGTGAAGGCAAAGGCCTGAGAATTGGCAACTGGTACAACTACACGGTTGACCTGAGCGCCTATGCTGGCCAGAAGTATATCGCCTTCCGTCACTTCAACTGTTACGACCAATACATTATGTGCTTGGACGACATCGAGCTGACCACCGGTGCCAAGGACGGTGACCGTCACCTTGAAGGTTACAAGGTGATGTGCACGAGCATCGACGGCGAGCCGATCTTCACCACGAACACCGTGTATCCGTTCTGCCAGGTGGCCACCGACGACCTCGTCGAGGGCGAGCACTACATCTGCAAGGTTGCCGCCATCTACAGCACCGGCATGAGCGACTGGACCGAGGCTGAATGGGAATATGAGCCTTGCGCGCACTATGCCGGCACCGTCAACGGCCTTGACGTGAACGGCACGACCGTCACTTGGGATTATCCAGGCGGTGGCCCGACGCCTCCTCCAGGCCCGGGCAGCAGCTTCACCGTTGACTTCGAGTCTGGCATGCCTGCCGGCTGGAACGTCATCGACGCCAACAACGACGGTTGGACATGGTGCCTGACGAGCAATATCCCGAGCACTTGGACGTACTATGCAGGAATGGCTCTTGACTGGTACCACAATGGTACGAACGCCATCTGCAGCGGTTCCTACATCAACGGTGTGGGCGCTATCAACCCGGATGAATACTTTGTCTCGCCCGAGTTGACCCTGACCTCCGGTTCTCAACTGAGCTTCTGGGTGGCCGCAACCGACGCGAGCTATCCTGCCGACCACTTCGGCGTGTTCGTGTCCGACAACGGCACGAGTGACTGGACTTCGGTCCAGGAGTGGACGCTGACCGGTAAGAAGGGAGGCATGGCTGGTGGCGCTGCCTCGCGCGACGGCCGTGGCCTGAGAATCGGTACCTGGTACAACTACACCGTAGACCTGGGTGCCTTCGCTGGCCAGAAGTACATCGCCTTCCGTCACTTCAACTGCTACGACCAGTACATCATGTGTCTGGATGACATTGAGCTGACCTCTGGCGCCAAGAACCGCGACGACGTCGTGTTCTTCAACGGCTTCGTGACCGATCCGGGTGCGATGGCCAATGGTGCCGACGCATCGTGGATCAAGGGCTCGCAGAGCACATGGGGTCCGAACGTGAACAACGGTGGTGGCTACATGCTTGCCGACCAGTTCACGCTGAGCGCAGCCACGACCATCAGCGAGATTGAGGTCTACGGCTACCAGACTGGCAGCAGCACGACATCGACGTTCACCGGCCTCTATGCCCAGATCTACAGCGGCAGCCCGATGAGTGGCGGTACCGTTGTTTGGGGCGACATTGCCGACAACATCATGACGGCTACTTCGTTCACGAACTGCTACCGTGGCAGCGACGGTGAAACCACCGCCACCACGCGTCCGATCATGGCTGTCACCGCCTCTGGCCTGAACATCGACCTTGAGGCTGGCACTTACTATCTCGTCTACAGCTTGGCGGGCAGCGGCTCGAGCGGTCCTTGGGGCGCTCCTCACGCAGAGCCTGGCATCGGCAATACCGGCAACGGTCTGCAGTACACCAGCAGCGGCTGGGGTACCTTGCTTGACAGCGGTGCTGGCACTCCTTACGGTTGCTCGATGAAGCTCACTGGTAATGGTGGTAGCGGTCCTGTGCCTCCGACCCCGAGTGGCGACGTCCTTGGTGCCATGGTGTTCTTGAACGGTGAATGGGAAGCCTTCGTTGCGGCCCCGACCAACACCTACACCTTCGACGAGCTTGGCCAATACTGCGTCCGTATCGTCTACAACGGTGCTGCCGAACTTCCGAGCAACAACTTCTACTATGCCATGAGCTGTGAAGAGTGCGAAGGCGAACCTGGTCCTGGCACTTGCGCTGCTTACATGCCTATCCATGGCGAGGCTCTCAACGCTACCGATCAGGTGAAAATCTGGTGGGGCGAAGAGAATCCTGGCCCAGGTCCTGGCGGTGAAGGCGATACCTTCAGCGTGGACTTCGAAGCTGGCATGCCTTCTGGCTGGACGACCATCGACGCCGACGGCGATGGCTACAACTGGAACCTCGCTAGCAATACTATGGGTACTGGCTACGGTCATAATGGTTCGTCAGATATGATCTTCTCTCAGAGCTATGACAACAATTACGGAGCACTGACACCTGACAACTACCTCGTTTCGCCTCAAGTGACCCTGGCTGCTGGTTCAACCTTCAGCTTCTATGCTTGCGCACAAGATGCCTCTTGGGCTGCAGAACACTTCGGCGTTGCTATTTCCGACAACGGCACGAGTGGCTGGACCATGGTCCAAGAGTGGACGATGAGTGCCAAGGGTCAGCCTTATGCTGGTCCTCGCGGTATGCGTGACCAAGGCAACTGGTATCAGTACACTGTTGACTTGAGCGCCTATGCTGGTCAGAAGTATATTGCTATCCGTCACTTCAACTGCACCGACATGTTCTATCTGGATGTCGACGACATCGAGCTTACCGCTGGTGCTAAGAGCCGTGCAAGCATTGAGGGCTTCAATGTATATAGTTCGACTGACAACGCTAACTATACCCTTCTCAACACGGTACCATACGTTGATGGTCAGACCTACTACGAGTACATTGATACGCCTGCTAGCGCTGGTACTTACTACTACCAAGTGACTACGGTCTATGACAACGGATGCGAGTCCGATCCTGCTATGTCAGCTGACGACCCGACACACAACTATGTGAGTGCCAACGTCGACGCCATCGGCGAGAACAGCGACAAGGTTGCCCTCTATCCTAACCCGACGAGCGGCAACGTGACGATCGAGGCTGCCGGCATGAGCCGCATCACAGTGGTGAGCGTGCTCGGCCAGGTGGTCTACGACACCGAGGTCAATGCTGACAACTACACCTTGAACATGGCCCAGTTCAACGCTGGCATGTACATGGTGCGTGTCTACACTGAGGAAGGTGTGACCGTCAAACGCGTCACTGTCATGAGATAAATGACACCGTGGGATTGATTCCCACAAAAATTTGGGCGGCATCCTTGCGGGTGTCGCCCTTTTTTTGTACGTTTGCAGAATCAAATCATTCTTGTTATGGATTATTACTATTGGCTCATTGCCGCAATCGTATTGGTGATTGTTGAAATCATGACCGCTGGATTCGGCGTCATCTGCTTTGCTATTGGCGCGTCCTGCTCAGCTTTGGTTTCTGGCTTGGGAGGCAACCTAACTTGGCAAGTCGCGGTTTTTGTGGTCGTTTCCATGTTGGCCTTCATCTTTCTGAGACCTGTTGTCATCCGTTTTTTGGACAAGAAGTCAAAAAACGTGAAAACCAATGCTGAAGCTCTCATAGGACGAATAGGTGTGGTCTCGGAGCGTATTGATGCCGAACAGCATACCGGTCGCGTAGCTATTGATGGAGATGATTGGAAAGCGGTGTCGGAAGATGGATCTGTCATTGAAAAAGGTGCTAATGTCGAAATTATTAAACTTGACAGCATCATAATTACGGTGAGAAAATGCAACTAAACACATTAAAATAATAGTGATATGAGTGTATTAACTTGGGTATTGATTGGATTGGGTGCCCTTGTGGTGATTTACATCCTTCGGGGCATCAAGATTGTTTCACAGTCGGAAACCATGATTGTGGAACGTCTCGGTAAGTATAACCGTACTTTGAATGCGGGTATCAACATTGTGCTGCCCATCATTGAGCAAGCCAAGGAGGTGATAGTTCGCCGTCAGAATGGCAGACTCGACCGCGCCAACCGCATTGACATGCGTGAACAAGTGTATGATTTTGACAAACAAAGTGTTATCACCAAGGATAATGTGATGACGGAAATCAATGCTTTGCTTTATTTCCAGATTGTGGATCCGATGAAGGCCACTTACGAAATCCAAAACTTGCCTGTCGCTATCGAAAAACTGACACAAACCACGCTTCGTAATGTGGTAGGTGAGATGGAACTCGACGAAACACTTACTTCACGTGATACCATCAATTCGAAACTCCGTAACGTGCTTGATGATGCCACCAATAAATGGGGAGTGAAGGTAAATCGAGTTGAATTGCAGGATATTACTCCTCCTGAGAGCATTCGTCGTACTATGGAACTCCAGATGCAGGCTGAGCGTAACCGCCGTGCCGAGATTTTGAAAGCAGAAGGTGAGAAGCAGGCTCAGATTTTGAATTCGGAAGGTGAGAAACAGGCTGAAATCAATGCCGCAGAGGCGGAGAAGCAAGCCAACATCCTCAAGGCAGAAGGTGAAGCTCGTGCCAAGGTGCTTCAAGCTGAAGCAGAGGCTGCCGCTATCAGTAACATTGCCAAGGCCGTCGCAGATCGTGGTGCTGATCCTGTCAACTATCTGCTTGCCGTGAAATATATCGAGACTTTGAAGGAAGTGGCTGGTGGTCAGGAGAACAAGACCGTTTATCTGCCTTACGAGGCTTCCAACTTGTTGGGCTCCTTGGGTGGAATTAAGGAATTATTAGGGAAATAAGCGTGGATTTCTCTATTTGACCAATCGCGAGATAGTGGAATATTGTTCCACTTTCTCGCGATTTTCTATTCGTTTTTACGAAAAAGAAATGTCTTTTTCTATTTTTGCCGATGACAAATTGGCAATGTGTTATGAAAAATACTATATTATGTTCTTTTTTACTATTGTTGTTGGCCTTGGCATGCAAAAAAACTGTGCATGATGACGCGTTCTCGTCACGTTGGCCTCAGATGGTCGATGTATTTGCCGAGGAGGAATCCTCACCCGATAGTGCTTTGGTCATGGCGGCTTTCCGTCACTACGATTCGCTGATGCCGAAACGCAGCTATTCGCGTCGTGATGAGAATCTGAGTTATCAAAAGGCTAAGGCTTATTATTTCAAGGCTGTTGTTGAGGAACTCGAATTGAAACAGCCTGTTGATGCCTTTGCCGATTATCTCAACGCCTTATGGATTATGGAGGGCTTGAAAGGTGAGCACTCGGTATTTGCGAGAAGTAAATATAATCTTGAATATGAGCATTTTACGGCATTGATTTATGGCCAGTTGGCATGGTTTCTCTATACTTACGATGCATGGGACATATCGTTGGAATGTTTGGAAAAATCCAGCGAATGCTTCAAGAAGGAAGGAAATGCGAAAGGCGTGGCCTCCAATCTTGAATTGATGGGTGATGTCATTCTGGCCCAAGGCGATAGGGTGAACTCGATGTATTATTACAAGAAGTCGGACAGTATCCATGAACGTTTGCAGGGTGATAATGTCTATCTCTATCAGAATTATAGCAGTGTCGTTCATCGTGCCTTGGATTTGTATAACGCCAATGAAAAGGCTGCATCGTCGGCCCTGTTGCATCATGCCTTGCAGGAAGCCCAAAGCACAAGGATGGCACGTCAGGTTCGCTTTGCGCTGGGTTTCTTCTATTTGGAAGAGAAGGAATATGATTCCGCCTTGTACAATTATGAACGCAGCTTTCCTTTGCTGCCACGCCAAACGTTGAAGTCTTATTGTCGTATTATACAAATTTCCAATGTTTTAGGTGATACAACCAAAGCGGGATACTATGGTGAACTTTTGGCAGAGGCCTATCTGACCCAGTTTGCACGAAGCAGCGATAGGGCTAAGATGAATCTCATGTATGAAGGATACAAAGAGGATTGCAAGAATAGTAGGCATCAAGACACATTCCTTTTTATTCACTGTTGCATTTTCATGCTCATCGCCATTCTATTATTTGTGGTATTTTTCTTTGAACGGCGCAAACGTCGTCATCAGAAGGAAATCGAAGTACATGAACGGATTCAGACTACACTTGAGGATGAGATTGAGACCGTGAAGAGTGCCTCGCAGCAGAAGGAGGAGACCATCAAGGAGTTGCAGTCGAAGCTCGATAAGGTGATTTCAAACCCCGATTTCCAGAAGTTGCCTTTTGATAGTAAAATGGAAGCTCTCTATGAATTGCCTATCTGCAAGCGCATCCTGCAAGTAAAGAAATCCAATGTGAAGGCTTTTACATCCTATCCAGAGTTGAAATTGTCCGACAATCAGTTCACAATGCTCGTCAATGCTGTGGATGCCGTTTTCCCGAAGTTTTCCAGCTGGCTCATAGAAACATATCCTCGTCTGAAGCGTTATGATGTGTTTTATTGCTGTCTCTATATCCTCGGCGTGACCGAGGCACAAGCTGCAGCTCTATCTGGCAAGACCTATCAGGCCGTTTGGACAAGATCAGTGAAATTGCGCGAGATTTTCGGCAACAAGTCGAGTTTGCAAATCATTCTTCATGGTTTTCTAAAGGATTGGAAAATAGAAGGATAATGTGATATTAAAAACAACAATCAAAATTCTTTGTAGGAATTTGATTCTATTTGATTGATTGCTTATTTTCTTGATTATTAATTATATACGATAGTTATTATTTGAAAAAATTTGATTGGCATTATTTTGCCTTTTTTTGCTATCATTCTATATTTGTAGCGTTTTTCAAAACTCTCAAGACGATGAATTTTAAAATGAAAGACGTACACATTGGTAGCTTAATCCAAGAAGAACTGATGCGACAAGGTCGCACGGTCAATTGGTTTGCCAAAGGAATATATTGTGAGAAGTCAAACATCTATAAAATGTTCAAAAGGAAAAGTATTGATATGGCTCAACTCATGAAAATTTCAGAAGTTCTTGATCATAATTTTTTGAAGGATTGTTTTGAGGAACAATAATGTTCCTCTGATTTGGTAATAAATAATTTATTTTCGTAGACCGTAAGATGGCTTACGGTCTTTTTTTTGTTAAAATCTAGTGTCTTATAAATCCTAAATAATTGTCCTACAAGGGTAAAATTTAGCTAAGGGTATGTATCACTTTCGGTAGTCTTAAAATTGTCTATAGATTTTAATATGCATATTAATCCAAAAAGTCAGGACTATGTCCTTTATCCTGTTGAATTAGATTGGACTGCGGTCACGAGCCGTGGTATTTCTAATTATAGATTAATTCATTTATTTATTCACCTAATTCATTCATTATGAAAAAGAAAGTATTTTCTTTGATGATGATGCTCTTGCTGGCCTTTACAGGCATTGTGAGAGCAGATGAACTGACCGTAAATGATGGTACCGTTACCAACAGTTACGTGCCGGTTTACGGCTTTTATGCCGATGCTTACTTGAAGTGTGAATACATCGTACCAGCGGAGGAGCTTGCCGAGATGACCGGCGGCGACATCAGCGGTGTGACGTATTACCTTTCAAGCCCAGCCACAGCAGGTTGGGGCATTGCCAACTTCCAGGTTTTCATGAAGGAAGTGGCAGCGACGACCATCGATGCCTACCAGGGCATGGATGGCGCGACACTGGTTTATGAGGGAGCCCTCGACGGCACGCAGACCGAGATGGGCATTACCTTCACGACGCCTTACCACTACAGTGGCGGCAACCTTCTCGTCGGTATCTACAATACCGTGAAGGGTACCTACAAGAGCTGCGCTTTCTATGGTGAGACGGTAACCGGTGCTGCAGTGCAAGGTTACAGCTACGGCAGCCTTGCCGAAGTGACCTGCAACCAGCGCAACTTCTTGCCCAAGACCACCTTTATCTATAGCGGTGGTTCAGGCGCTCCAGAAGCTGGTCTGCACGTGAAGTACATGGACGGTGACGTTGAGGTCATCGACATGCTGAACCTGGGTGTCCGCCCCGCGGGCGCATGGATGGAGCCTTTCAACTTCATCATGTATGCCGAGGGAGCCAACTACACCGTGAACCTCCTCGACTTCACGCCGAGCGACGGCATGTTCAGCGTCGGCGGCGAGGAACTGCCATTCCAGGTGACTCGCACCGAGGATGTCGAGCTGATGATGACGACCAACGGCGAAGAAGCCGGTTTGATCGAGCGTCAGTTCGTGGCCATCACCGAAGGTGACCGCGCCGCCCACATCTGGCCTGTGACGGTTGAGCTGTACGCTCCCGAGGTTCCGGATGTATGGGAGAAGGCCTGCACGGAAGCGACGACGTTCCCCTTCGTGGAGGTACCTGCTACGGCCCACAACATTGCCCTCCACAACGACTACACCCTGCCTTTCCCCGAGATCGAGGAAGGACTGGATGCCGTCTACAAACTTGTGTTCGCCGAGGACCAGATGCTGAACGCCAGCGTCACCTACGGTGAGAACGGCAAGGTGGCCCTCTATAGGGAAGGCTTCGAAGGCGAAGGCGGCCCGATGGCCACCAACAACTACACGGGCATCGGCCTGGGTGGTGGCGGTTCAGCCGCTGCTCCGTTCGAGGCCCAGATCGGTGAAGGCACGAGCACGTTCGGCTACTTCCCGTTCTACACCTTGTATAATTACAGCATCGCCGAGAACCTCTACCTCGCTCCCGAGCTTGAGGAAGCCGGCGTGACCACCGCCCCGATGACGAGCCTGAGCTGGTATGCCACGAACACCACCGGCTACAACCAGCAGGGCATCACCATCTGGATGGCCAATGTGGAGGACGTCACCCTGACGACCACCTCACATGTTGTGACGAACATGACCAAGGTGTACACGGGTGCCATGACACCTCTCGTGGGCTGGAACGAGTTCGTCTTCAACGAGGGTACCTTCGCATGGGACGGTCACAGCAACATCTTGATCTACTGCCAGCGCAACAATGGCGCTTGGAACAGCACTGTGTATTGGGAAGCCACTACCAGCATGCCGTTCAATGCCTCGTCCTACAAGTATCAGGACAGCGCTGCCTACGACCCGACGGTTCCCCAAAGCATGAACACCAGCACGACCCGCCCGAACATCATCATGAAGGCTGACGGTCGCAACCGCGAATCTTATGCCTTTGATTTTGAAATTGACCTCCAAGGCTGGACCAATATCGACAACGATGGAGACGGCAATGGCTGGATTGTAGCTACGGATTTGTACACCGGAACCGAAGGCTATGGCGCCAACGGTTCGGACAACTTTGCCATGGGCTTCTCCTATGCCTCAGGTTACTCGTTTGATTGTGACGACTACCTCGTTTCCCCGCAAGCATATGCTGTCGGAAACGGTGCCAGCTTGAGCTTCTACCATGATCAGCAAAGTGACTCTTACCCCGACTATATGGAGGTTTGCGTTTCCACTGCTGCAACACCCAGCGCTTCCAGTTTCGCTCCCATTTGGAACAATGGCGGCCAGCGTAGAGGCAACGGACATAATAGAACTGATGAAGGTGGCTTTAACCGTATGGGCAACTGGACTCTGGTAACTCTTGACCTGAGTGGCTATGCCGGTCAAAACGTGTGGATTGCCTTCCATCACCAAGCCTATGACCAGTATGCGGTTTTGGTTGACGATGTGACTGTCAACACAGGCAGCACTACCCCTACACCTCCCACACCTCCCACACCTCCTACTCCAACTCCTGGCACAGCAATGAGCTACGGCCCGGTCATCGAGAACGCTGCTGTCGAAGCCGGCACCTACTACCTGGTTGCCTCTTCGACCACACCTGACTTCGAGGTGACGATTAATGCCGAGGCCATGCCTTGCCCGACTGTCGAGGGCTTCGCCTTCAACCCGGTGCCAGCCGACGATGCCGACGAGATTGAACCCGCCAGTGTGACCCTCAGCTGGAGCATTCCGGACTATGCCACGGGCTGGCGTCTGATCTTCGGTACCACCTACCATCCGGAGGCCAACCATCCTCAGACGATCATCTATCCTGAGGAAGGCTTTGCCACAAGCATGGCCAACAGCTACACCGTGCGTAACCTGTGGAACAACACGAACTACTTCTGGAGAGTCGAGTTCAACAACGACGGATGCCCGGATGGCGTGAGCAGCCCGGTTTGGGGCTTCACGACCCACCTCAACGTGCCTCAGAACCTGACCGCTGTCGACGAGACCGTGTTCAACGACGAGACCATCGTCCTGAACTGGACTGCCGTCGTCGACCGTACCTACCGTATGTATAATGTGTACCGTGATGGCGAGTTGATTGGCCACACCAACATGAACCAGATCGGTAATTCGACCTACACCGACGGTCCCTTAGCCTACAACATGGACGGTTACACCTATTATGTGACAGCCGTTTATGACGAAGGCGAATCTGCCATTTCGAACCCCGTGAACGTGAAGGTCTCCGGCTACGGCGACGTGAACGGTCACGTGTATGAACAAGATGGCACGACTGGCATCGCGGGTGCTACTGTGACCATGACTGGTCTTGACGAGTTCAACGTCTCTCACACCTACAACTTCCAGACCAACGGTCAGGGCTACTACAGCGGCCACATCTATGCCGGCAGCTACAACGGCCAGGCCGCCAAGGACGGCTACCAGACGATCTACGAACCCGTCCAAGGCAACCCGATTGCCCTTGTGTACAACCAGACGACGAGCCCGATCGATTACATCCTTGACGAGAACTTCGATCCCGTCTGCACGGTGATTGCCCAGTACTATCCCGACAGTCTGGATCCCGCTGCACCATACGTGAAGGTGTATTGGGGCTGTGGTCTGCCAGGTGAAGAGATTATCGAGCCTTTCGAGACCGGCGACTTCAGCCTGTTCGATTGGCAGATCGATCCCACCTATCCTTGGAGCATCACCACCACGAACCCGTACGAAGGCAGCTACTGCATGAAGAGCGGTGGCGCTGGCGTGGCCAACGTGGTGAGCAACATGAGCGTGACGGTGAACATCCCCGCTGACGGTGAGATGAGCTTCTTCGGCAAGATCTCCTGCGAAAACAACTGGGACTATGGCTACTTCCTCATCGACAACCAGCAGATGGGTAGCTACACAGGTGCTGGCAACTGGGCTGAGCGCACGTTCCCCATCACCGCTGGTGACCACACCTTCCAATGGAGATACACGAAGGACGGTAGCGTGAACAGCAACGACGACTGCTTCTATGTCGACTACATCACCTTCTATAGGAGACCCGAACCTGCACAACCTGGTTGGGTGTTCTATGATGATGGTGTCAATGTTGATGCTATCGGTCTGACTGCAGGTGGTTCCTTCTACTGGGGTGTTATGTTCCCCGCTGGCAGCTATGCTGGCAACACCGTGTCAAAGGTGAGCATGTATGACTATTCTGCCCACACTGGTACTATTATGATTTACCAAGGTGGTGCTACTGCTCCTGGCACATTGCTTTACACGCAACCTTACACTTGCACTGGTAGCGAGAACTTTGTTGAATGGACACTGAACACGCCTGTTAGCATTGACCCGGCTCAGCAGTTGTGGATTGTGATGAACAATGACAATGGTCAGTATGTGGCTTCTGCTTGCGCCAACACTGGCGATGCCAACGGTCGTTGGATCAGCCTCGACGGTGCTACATGGGAAGACGTGGCCAGCTATGGCCTCGACTACACTTGGATGATCCGCGCCTATGTGGCTAACGGTGCCAAGGGTGCCTACGTCGCCCCGATGGGTTTGGCCGCCGAAGTGGCTCCTGCCAAGGCTCCTGTCCGCGTGAAGGACGAAACTTCCAATATCTTTGCCGCTTCTGGTGCCAACACCACCCATAATGTTGGTGTTCCCACTATGGCTGCTAACAGCAACCGTGCTTTGTCACACTACAGAGTGTATCGTACGAACTGCTACAACGACGGTCCTTACACCGAGGAGAACACCTTGCTTCTTGCCACAGTCTGGGTGCCCGACACCATCTACATCGACGTGGATTGGCCGGATGCAGCCCCTGGCGTGTACAAGTGGGGTGTCGGTTCCGTCTACGAAGGCAACCGCGGCGAAGAGATCGCCGGTCCCATCAGCTGGAGCGAGCCTATTGCCATCAACAATGACCGCGCCACATTGACCTACGACTTCGACGACAACAGCTTGCAGGGCTGGACCACCATCGACGCCAACAACGATGGTTACGACTGGGTGCTTGGCTCACAAATTGGTGGTGTCTACCTGGTTGCTGGTGCCAGCCTTGAAGGTTCGGGACACAACTCGTCAACCGATATGATGTGCTCTGGCTCTTATAGCAATGCAACGAGCTCAGCCATTACTCCTGACAACTACCTTGTTTCGCCTCAGGTGGCTCTCGGTGGCAGCATCAGCTTCTGGGCCTGTGCTCAGGATGCCGGCTATGCTGCAGAGCACTTTGCCGTTGCTGTGAGCACCTCTGGTAATACCAACGCTTCTGACTTCACCACCGTCCAAGAGTGGACGA
>JAEEGK010018698.1_pt1 | contig 14962 bp, 15 predicted proteins | sample 8958771 | NCBI WGS metagenome assembly JAEEGK01 (sample SAMN16246547, study PRJNA631951) | gut metagenome | biome: gut microbiome; feature: rumen; material: SC-attached | host: Bos | place: Iran: Karaj | collected 2018-10 | reverse complement strand
AGTTCACTCCGCCGAAGAAGTCCACGCCACCGGTGCGGTAATTGACATTGACAGCGGCGTCCGGGTCATTGAACTTCTTGACGCGGAGCGACTGCTCGTCGACCAGGTTCACATTGAAGCCGAAGCCCTCGCCCTTCCGTTTGATGGTGCGGATGCGCACGACGGCGCGCACGGTCGCGTCATACTGGGCGCCGGGGTTGTTGATGACCTCCACGCTCTGGATCTCGTGGCTCAGGAGGCGGTCCAGTTCGGTGGCGTCGGTCATCCTCCGGCCGTTGATATATACCTGGGGCGCGCCCTTGCCGATGACCTCGAATCCGTCCTTACCCTTGATGAGGCCCGGAACCTTGCCCAGGACATCGCGCGCCGTGCCCGCGTTCTCCAGCACGGAGCCGTGCACGGAGGTGGCAAGGCCTTCGCCGGTGAGCTTGGTCTTGGGCATGATGGCCTGGACGACCGCTTCACCGAGCAGCTGCTTGTCCTCTTCCAGGCGGATAGGGGGGAGTTCCTGCTGCGCCTGATTCAACGTAACTTGCTGCGTTGCATCCTTGAAACCGACCAGGGAGACGGTGAGGGTGTAGGTGCCATGCGCGGCCTTGAGCTCAAAGCGGCCGTCTTCGCCGGCGGTGGTGCCGCAGACCAGCGTGCCTTCCGCGTTGGTCAGGAACGCGGTGGCGAACCCCGCGGGTGCGCCGCTCTCTTCGATCGCGCTCCCGCGCAGGACCGTTTCATTCTGCCGGGCGGCAAAAGCGTTCATTGTCAGGCCAATCAGGCAAACCAAAAATGAATAAATTCGTTTCATTGTATAGTGTATTAGTCAAATAGTACACTGCAAAGGTAGATATATTTTTGGGATTTGCAAAAAAAACGGACAGAATTATCATTTTTTTCTGTCCGTCGCTTTTTCCAGGGAGGTCTCAGTCCTTCGCCGCGTCGGCGATGAGTTCTTCGAGCTTGTCGCGCGGGATGGTGCCGTCGATGCAGATGAAGTTCGTCTCTTCGCCGTCGTGTGAGAGCAGGACGAAGCTGTTCACGACGAAGTCATCGCCCACGGTGTACATCCGCGTCACTTCCCCGCTGTCCTTGGCTTCCATCAGGAGCTCGTACTGGCCCTTCTGGATGAAGCGGTTCACGTCGGTGGCCAGGTCATCGGCGATGGCGCCCTGCTTGATGGACAGGATGTACAGGCCGGAGAGGGTCTTGATGACGGGTCCGAGGTTCACGTTCTCACCTTTCATCTCCACATCGGGAATCTTGCCGATGAGGCGGAACATGGCGGGGGAGATGTACACGGCTTCGACGTTGTCGTAGTCGGAGTACTTGTTGTAGAGGGAACGCCCGTCCTGGGCGAGGGCGGTGATGCTCACCAGCAGCATCGCCACGAGGATATACAGCTTTTTCATTTCCAATAAGTGAGTTTGTCGAGGGTTTGTTCGGATTCGGTAACTTTTTCCGCGCCGTACGCGACGGTGCCGGATATCTTGGCGAAGACTTTCTCGACCTCGGCATAGGCGAGGTAGGGATCGTCAAACGTGTCTTTGGGTTCGGGATTCCGTGTCAGGGTGAGGCCCACGGCGAGGAGGGTGACGGCCGCAGCGGCAACTCCGGCGGGGAGGGCCCAGCGGGCGGGCTTCCGGACCGCGGCCTGGACCCGGGCGGAGAGTTCCTCCGGCACGGGGATGCTTTCGTCGAGCGAGATCCGCTCGAGGTCTTCGGCGCTCAGCCGGGTGATTTCGTCAATGGACTTCATGATTCTTCAGTTTTTTGCGGGCCAGGCTTACCTGGACACGGATGTTGAGGGGAGAGAGGCCGGTTTCGGCCGCGATTTCGTCGTAGGACCGTCCTTGCAGGACGTGGAGGTGCATCAGTTTCCGCTGGCTGTCGGGGAGGGTGTCCATTGCCCGGAGGAGCGAGCCGAGGCTTTCTTTCCGGATGAGTTCCTCGTCGGGCGGTTCCTGGCCCGGGAGGTCGTCGGACAGCTCCGCGGTGGGATTCAGCCGCCGGATCCGGTCGATGCAGAGGTTCCGCATCAGCAGAGCTCCGTAGGCGCCCGGATTCCGGACGAGGTCCAGGGAGTCACGGATCTTCCAGAGCTTCATGTACAGGTCCTGAACGGCGTCCAGGGCATCGGCCCGGTCCTCCAGGATGTAGAAGGCGACCCGATAGAAGCGCTCCTGCAGTGGAATCCAGACGGTATGGAACCGGGCGTCGGTCATTTCTCGGCCTGATTGACGAGTTCGCCGATGAGGTCGGCCCGGATCTTTCCGCGGACGCTGATCAGGGCGTCACCCGCCAGGATGATGATATCCTCCAGGATGTCGCCGGCCGCGTTGGACAGGCCGTATACCCGGACGGTTTCACCCTCGTCTTTCGCTTCCATGAGGACTTCTTCGTCGGCGAGGACCCGCTTGGCCTTGCGGAGGAACTTTTCCTTGCGGTCGGCTTCCGCGTCGGAGAAGTCCAGGACGGTCAGGTGCTTGATGTCCTTGAAAACCTGCAGCGCCTTGCGGTCGTCTTCGGTCTTGACTTCGCCGCGGGCGGCGGCCCGGATGAGTCCGAGGGCGATGGGGCCCATGTCCACCATTTCGAAACCGGGTTCGTTCCGGAATTCATTCACCAGCGTCCGGAGCTTTCCGGCGGGGTTTCCGGCCCAGGCCGCGGGGGCGAGGCTCAGGACCATGCAAAGGGTAAGGAGTATCTTTTTCATATCAAAAATCAACCGGCTGCACTCATAGGACGCAGAATGCCGCCGGTTGTTAAAAACAATTTTGAGAATTTAGCGGAGCAGGTCCTCGAGCTGGACGCTGCCGGAGGTCTTTTCGTCGCGGTACTTGACGATGACGGGGCAGTAGAGGTGCACGCCGCTCTCGAGGGGCTTGCCGCCGCGGATGATGGGTTTTGAGCCGGAGACGACGACGGCGCCGCGGGGGACGACCACGCGGCCGTCGGCGTTGCGGCGGATGAATTCGCCGGTCGTGGCGTCGAAGATGGCGGTGGAGGAGGTGATAATCACGCCGGAGGCGACGACGGCGCCCTCCTGGACGATGGTGCCCTCATAGATGCCGCAGTTGCCGCCGATGAACGCGCCGTCCTCGATGATTGTAGGCATGGCGCCGGCGGGCTCGAGCACGCCGCCGATCTGGGTCGATGCGGAAATATGGATGTGCTTCCCCACCTGGGCGCAGGAGCCGATGGTCACGTGCGAATCGACCATCGTGCCGGCATCGACATAGGCGCCCACATTGACATAGGCCGGGGGCATGACGATGGAGCCGGGGGCAAGGTAGGCGCCGCGACGGATGCTGGAGCCGCCCGGGACGATCCGCACGCCGTCCTCGGCCGTGAACTTACGCACCGGGAAAGTAGCCTTGTCGAAGAACGGGAACTGTCCTTGCGACATGTCAGTGACCGCGCCGAGCTTGAAACCGGCGAGGATCACTTCCTTCACCCACTTGTTGACGACCCACTGGCCGTCCTTCTTTTCCGCGACGCGGATTTCGCCTTTTTCCAGGCCTTCGATGACTTCGTTGAAACGTTCGAGGGTTATTTCCATAATTCGTCGAGTGTCTTGGCAATCAATTCTTCGGTCTTGGGGGAGGCCGGGACGAGCGGGAGGCGGAGCTCATTCCTGATCAGGCCCAGGCGGGCCAGGGCGGCCTTGCCGGGGATGGGGTTGGGCTCCACGAAGCAGGCCTTGAAAAGGGGCGACAGGAGGTGGTGGTAAGCGCGGGCCTTGACCATGTCGTCCGCCTGCAGGGCCTCCACGAGCGCTACCATTTCACGCGGGGCGACGTTGGAGGCGACGGAGACGACACCGTCGGCGCCCGTCGCCATCAGCGACAGCGTCTCGTCGTCATTGCCGGACAATACGCTGAACCCTGCGGGTTTGCAGCGGATGATTTCGCTGATCTGCTTGTAGTTGCCCGAGGCTTCCTTCACGGCGACGATGTTCGGGATTTCCTCCGCGAGGCGGAGGGTGGTCTCGGCCGTGATGTTCGTGCCCGTGCGCCCGGGCACGTTATAGATGACGATAGGCTTGTCGGTACTGCCGGCTACGGCCTTGTAGTACTCGTACAGGCCCGTCTGGTTGGGCTTGTTGTAGTAGGGGACGACGATGAGGAAGGCATCGGCATCGGGAAGCTGCGCCATGCTTTCCAGCGTGGCAGTCAGCGAGTTCGTGCCGCCGCCTACGAGGAGCGTCTTGCCCGGCGCGTTCTCACGCGTGAGGGCAAGCACCCGCTGGCGCTCCGCCACGGACAGGCACGGCGTCTCGCCGCTGGTTCCGAGCGGTACCAGGAAATGGATCCCGGCTTCGACCTGCCGGCGGACCGTCGCCGCGAACGCGGCCTCGTCCACCTTCCCGTCCCGGAAAGGGGTGAACAGCGCGGTTCCGCATCCTTTCAGTGTCAATGGTTTCATGACTAAGTTCGTTTTAACTTCGCAAGTTACGAATAATTTGCCGCTACAGCAATTCCTTGAATTCGTGCACGCCGGTGAGGCCTTCGGTCATCAAGGCGGCGGCGACGGCGCCCGCGGCGAGGCCTTCGCGTCCGAAGGCTTCGTGGGTGAGCGTGAGTTTGTCGACCTCCGATGTGTACGTGACCGTATGGATGCCGGGGACTTCGCCGATGCGATGGGCCGTAATCTCAGGCTCCACGCCGAGGCCTTCCTCGAGCAGCTTCCCAAGGCTCTTGGCCGTGCCCGACGGGGCGTCCAGCTTGTGGATGTGGTGCGTCTCCTCCACGGCGGGCGTGTAACCATTGCCCTTGAGCATCTTGCTCACCCGCTCCACGGCGGCGAACAGGGCGTTCACGCCGAGGGAGAAGTTCGATGCATAGATGAGCGGCGTACCGGCCTCCTCAAAGGCCTTGAATACATCGGCCTCGATGTCGTTCCAGCCCGTTGTCCCCACCACCGCAGCCTTGAAGTGTTTCGCGATGAAGGGAAAATTGGCCCGGAACGCATCCGGCCAGGTGAAATCGATGACCACGCATTCCTTCGCCACTTCCGGGTCCACGCTGCAGATGTCCTCGCTCGCGGCGACGAGTTCGATTCCCCGGCGCGCCAGTTCCTTTTCCACCATATGGCCCATCCGGCCGTATCCGCTGATGATGACTTTCATAGGGCTCGATCGTTTACTTCTGATACCGGTCTTTCGTGATGATGGGCTTCCCGTTCTCGTCCAGGAGCGGGGTCAGGCCGCCGCCGTAGCCGCAGCAGACGTACAGGTAGTTCACGCCGGTTTCCTTGTCGATGATAACACGCGCATCGGTCAGCAGGCTCAGGTTCTCCCGGTCCAGGATGTCAAATCTGTCTTTTCCCATAAATGTTTATTTTGGCAGCCCTATTCCGTTACGGAACGGTAGAGGGCCAGGTATTGTTCTACGGCAGTGGCGAGGTCTGCGACCAGGACATGCTCGTCGTCGCGGTGCGCGACGGTGATGCTGCCCGGGCCGCAGATGGCCTTGTGGGTAAAGTTCTTCAGATGCGGCGCATCGCTGCCGAAGGCCACGCTCTTGGACGGCAGGCCCTCGACGGTCCAGTACCGCGCCGGCGTGTCGCCTCCGCGGGCGGTGACCGCGAGATTCCCGGTCAGGCCGGGAATGACGGAAGACGTCATGGCCGGCTCCGACCGGCCATCTCTCAGCAGGGCCGGGGCTTCGTTCATCCACTTTTGAACGGCCTCGTCCGAGACGAAGGTCGTGCGGAAGTAGAGGCGGCAGGTCAGTTCCGGGGAGAGGATGTTCTGCGGGTTGTCGCTATGGACAAGGCCGATGTTCCAGGTGGTCTCGCCCAGGACCGGGTCCATGCCGAAGTCCTTCGCTTTCAACGCGTTCACGAACTCGATGAACAGGTCCACGGCGCTCACGCCGTACTGCGGATACCCCGAATGGAACGGCTCGCCCGTGAACTTGAGGTCGAACGACTTCGTACCCTTGGAGGCCGATACCATGCAATTGTCCGTGGGCTCGCCCACGACCAGGTACTCCGCCCGGAACTCCGTCTTCGCAAACGCCTTCGCGCCCCACGATCCGGTCTCCTCTCCAGCGAGCAGTAGCATCCCGAAGTCGGTCTTCCCCTCTTTCGCGAGTTTCTTGCACGCCTCCACGATGGCAAACACCTGCCCCTTCGCGTCGCAAGACCCTCGCCCTTTGATTTGCGCGTTGGCATCATACCGGAGGGGGTGTTCCTCTCCGAACCTGTGGCCACCCTCGGCCACATAAGAGGGAGGGGCCCAAGGCTTGCCTTGGGAGGGGTCGCGTAGCGACGGTTCGGAGAGGAATACCCCCTCCGGGAATGTGGGAGGGATATACGGCGGAACCGTATCGAGGTGCGAGCAGAAGACGATGCGGGGGGAGCCCCAGGTGAGGAGGAGGTTGAGGGTGCCGTCGCCGACTTCCTCGGCGCGCAGTTCCGGTCGGTTCGCCGCCGGGAACATCCCCGGCAGGCACTCCGCAAGCCACTCGGCCACCTTCCGCTCCTTTCCCGAAGTGGAATCGATGCTCAAAAGCTCCTGGAAGAAGGTAAAGTCCATTTAACCTGTTTTAGATTCCTTCGCTTTGCTCGGAATGACAATTATTCCGCCAGGAGGCCCTTCTCCAGGAGGAGCTGGGCGATCTGGACGGCGTTGGTCGCGGCACCCTTGCGGAGGTTGTCGGCGACGCACCAGAGGTTGAGGCCGTTCTCGACGGAGAAGTCGCGGCGGATGCGGCCGACGAAGACCTCGTCCTTGCCCTCGGCGAAGCGGGGCATCGGATAGACCTTGTTCTCGGGGTCGTCCTGGATGACGACGCCGGGCATCGCGGCCATCAGGGCGCGGGCCTCGTCCAGGTCGAACGGCTTGCGGAATTCCACATTGACACTCTCGCTGTGGCCGCCCCAGACCGGCACGCGGACGGTGGTGGCGGTGACGGCGATGGAGTCGTCCCGGAGGATCTTGTGGGTCTCGTTGACCATCTTCATCTCTTCCTTGGTGTAGCCGTTGTCCAGGAAGACGTCGATATGCGGCAGGGTGTTCAGGTCGATCGGGTGGGGATAGAAGTCGCCGGTGCCGCCGGCGCGCTCGGCCTTGAGCTGGTTCACGCCCTTCGCGCCGCTGCCGGAGACGCTCTGGTAGGTACTCACGACGATGCGCTTGATGCCGTAGGCCTTGTGGAGGGGAGCCAGGGCCATGAGCATCTGGATGGTGGAACAGTTCGGGTTCGCGATGATGTAGTCGTCGGGGCCGAGGACGTCACCGTTGATTTCCGGGATGACAAGCTTCTTGGTCGGGTCCATGCGCCAGTAGGAGGAATTGTCCACGACGCGGCAGCCGACGGCCGCGAATTTCGGGGCCAGTTCACCGGAAGCGGAGCCGCCGGCGCTGAAAATCGCGACGGTGGGCCGCTTGGCGATGGCCTCGTCGGCACCGATGACCGTCCATTCACGGCCTTGGAAGGTAACTTTCTTCCCCCAGGAGCGGGAAGAGGCGACGGGCAGGAGTTCGGTCACGGGGAAATGACGTTCCTCCAGCACTTGTAACATTTTGGAGCCGACCAGGCCGGTCGCTCCCACGACTGCTACTTTCATACGTTCTGAGTCATTAAATTCGTTCTACAGTAAACTAACCGTTGCAAAGATAATAAATTATCTTAAAAATTATCTCAAAATATCATTCAGCAGGCTGGCCGCCGCCTGGCGGGCGCCTTCGCCGGGACCCTGGATGACGATGGGCGTGGGGTGGAACGCGCTGCGGATGAGGATGGCGTTCTCCGTTCCGCGGAGGTAATAGGCGGGATGCGTTGCATGCACTTCCTGGACGCGGATGCCGGCACGGTACCCCAGCGGGGCGGCGGAATCTTTTTCCAGAAAGGCGACGAAGCGGCGGCGCCGGCCGGTGGCGAGGGCGTCGCGCTGGGCCTTGGCAAAGACGGGTTCCAGTTCCTCGAGGCCCTTGTAGAAAGCGTCCAGCGGCACGCCGAAGAGGGAAGCGGGGATCATCGGCTCGATGACTACGTCCTTCTCCTCCAGCTGCACGCCGGCCTCGCGGGCGAGGATGAGGAGCTTGCGGAGCGCGTCGCGGCCGCCGAGGTCCAGGCGCGGATCGGGCTCGGTGAGCCCGGCTTCCTGCGCCGCCCGCACGAGCGACGCGAACGTGGGCCCTTCCCCGTAGGCGCTGAGGATCTGGTTCAGGGTGCAGGAAACGACCGCCTCGATGGACAGGATCTCATCGCAGCTGTTCGCGCCGATGGCGAGGGATTCCAGCATCGGGAGGGCCGCGCCGACCGTGGTCTCATAGCGGAAGAAGCAGCCGTTCTCGCGGGCCGCGGCCTGCAAGGCGGCGTATTCGACGTACGGGACGGCGAAGGAGCGGCGGTTGGAGGAGACGATATGGAGGCCCGCCCGGAACAGGTCCGGGTAGCGCTTGTACAGGGTTTCGCTGTCGGTACAGTCCACGAAAACGGAGCCCTTGGGGGCCAGGTCGATGACTGCGCCCACGAAGTCGCCCGCGACGGCGCCGTCTAGGGAGGCGACGCCTCCGAGGTCGATGCGCCAGCGGCGGCTGTCGCCGAGGCCGGCGACGCGGAGCGTCTTGCCGGTGCGCTCCGCCACCGTATCGGCGGTCCGGCCGACCATGTCGACCAGCGCCTTGCCCACGGCGCCGAATCCCGCGATGAACAGGTTCACCTCCCGCAGCGGCCTCGTCTCGAAGAAGGCGCGATGCAGGGCCTGCAGGGCCGGGAGCTCGATGGCTTCCCGGACGCGTACGAGAAGGTTCAGGCCGTCCTTGGTGATCGCCAGCGGGGCAATGCCTGCGGTCCGGAGTGTTTCCTGGACTGTATCGGTTGCGCTGGTAAAATCGGCCTCCGACGTACCTACCAGGCAGATTTCGCCGCCTTTGGAGGCGACACCGATCCAGGGAGAGGCATCCGGTTGCGCGGAAATGCGGGTGAACCGCCCGGCGGGGGCGAACGTGTTTCGGATTTCGATGTCGATGCCCGCTTCCATCGCCGGGGCGACGGTCGGCGCATACAGCACCTTGGCCCCGTGCTCCGCCATTTCCAGGGCGGCACGGTACGACATGCCCGGGATGGTGCGGGCGGCAGGAACCTGCTTGGGGTTCGCCGTCATGATGCCCGGCACGTCGGTCCAGATCTGGAGCGAATCGGCCTCGAGGGCGGCTGCATACAGGGCGGCGCTGTAGTCCGACCCGCCGCGGCCGAGGGTGCAGATCCGGCCGTATGAGTCGCAGCAGATGAAGCCCGGCGCGACGATGACGGCGGCGTCCGTAGCCGCGACGGCCGCCCGAATCCGCCGGTACGTCTCCGGCAGGTCGTCCTTCACGACGAGTTCGCGGGAATCGACCCAATGGGCGTGGATCCTTTCGCATTCGAGTTTCCGGGCGAGGATGCGGGTGGAAAGCAGCTCGCCGAAGGTGACTTTTTCCTCGGCCGGGGCGGCTTCCATCGCGGCGAACAGGCGCATTACCTCCGCGGAGGCCTCGGCCTGCTCGAGGCCCGTGAACAGGCGGCGCACGATGGCCAGGTGCCGCTCCATCAGCGCGGCCTCCCCCTCCGTGTTCCCGTCAGCGCAGGCGAGCAGTCCGTCCGTGCAGCCGCTGATGGCCGAACTCACGAGGACCACCCGGCCGCCGTCAAGGGCGCCGTCGACGATGTCGAGCACCCGGGACATCGCCGTGGCATCCGCCACGGAAGACCCGCCAAATTTCAAAACGCGAAAACCCATCTCGTTGAATTAAAGTTTTCAAAGGTACGAAATCTTTTCGTAACTTTGCCCCGTATGACGAAGGTGCTGGGCATATTCGGATTCCTGCAGTTCGGCTGGGCGGACATCCTGGACATCGGGATGGTCGCGCTGCTGATCTATTTGCTGCTGCGGAGCATCCGGGGCGACTCCACGGTGCTCAACATCGTGCTGGTGCTGTCCCTGCTCCTGGTGGGGCAGGCCATTGCGTCGGCCCTGAACATGCGGATGATGACGGTCCTGCTGAGCGCCCTGCTGGACGTGGGTGTCCTGGCGATCATCATCATCTTCCAGCCGGAAATCCGCCACCTGCTGAACCGCGTGGCCATGCAGACGGGCATTTCCCGCCGCACGGGCGACCTGTTCAACCGCCTCCTCGGCATCAAGGAGGAGCGGCTCGGGAGCCGGAGCGTGGAGGAACTGGTGGAAGCCGTGCGGGCCATGTCGGCGGAGAAGACCGGCGCCCTCATCGTCATCCAGCACAAGTCCTCGATGGACGAGTTCATGGACACGGGCGACCGCTTCGACGCGGAGATCAACCGCCGGCTGATCATGAACATCTTCTTCAAGAATTCCCCGTTGCACGACGGCGCGATGATCATCGTCGGCAACCGGATCGCCGCGGCGCGCTGCCAGCTGCCCATGACCAACCGCACGGACATCCCGGCTCATTACGGCATGCGCCACCGCGCGGCCATCGGCCTGTCGGAGGACACGGACGCGGACGTGATCGTGGTGTCCGAGGAAAGCGGCGGCGTACGCTTCGTCCGCAACGGCGAGGCGAAGGAAGTGGAAACGATCCAGGAACTCCGCGAGCTCCTGGGCTCGGCGATGTCGGCGGAAAAAGACAAGGAAAAGGACAAAGAGGAATAGACCATGGACGAGGCGGAGAGAAGACTGGAAGGCAAGCTCGGTTTCGACCGGGTCCGCTCCCTCATTGCGGACCGCTGTTCGACGGATTACGCGGCCGAGCGTGTCGAGAACGAGGAGCTGAGCACGGACCCGTCCGTTATCCGGAAACGTCTCCAGCTTACCGACGAGATGCGCCTCATCCTCATGTTCGAGGAGAACTTCCCCACCAGCGGCTACATCGACTGCCTCCATTTCCTGGAGCCCATCGGCAAGAACGCCTCCATCGACCTGCTGTCCCTGGGACGGCTCCGGACGATGCTGGATACCCTCCGTAAGGTCACGAACTTCTTCCGGGGCATCAAGGACGGCATCTATCCGGCCCTCAAGCAGCTGTCGTCGGGCTTCCCGGGCTTCCCGGAGGTGCAGCGCCGCATCGACGGCATCCTGGACAAATACGGCGAGATCAAGGATACGGCTTCGGACAAGCTCTATGAGATCCGGACCACCATCCGCGAACGGGAGATCAACGTCTCCAAGCGGATGAACGCCATCCTCCGGAAGGCGCAGCAGGAAGGCCTCGTGGAGGCCGACGCGAGCGTCTCCATCCGCGACGGCAAGATGCTCATCCCGGTGGCCTCGGCGAAAAAACGCCAGTTCCCGGGCTTTATCTACGATGAGTCCGCCACCGGCAAGACCACCTTCGTCGAGCCGGCCGAAATCGTCGCCCTTACCAACGAAATCGCTGAACTCCGGTTCGCCGAGACCCGCGAGATCGCGCGCATCCTGCACGAGTTCTCCGAGTTCCTGCGTCCCTGGATTCCCGACCTTTCGGCCGCGGCCATCTTCCTCGGGGAGATCGACTTCCTGATGGCGAAGGCCAATGTGGCCCTGGACTTCATCGCGGGCATGCCCATCCTGTCGGAGAGCGGCGAACTGCAGCTCCGCAAGGCCCGCCACCCGCTGCTGGAGAAGGCCCTGCGCAAGGAAGGCCGGCCCATCGTCCCCCTCACCGCCACCCTCACCCCCGAGAAGCACATCCTCCTGATCTCCGGTCCCAACGCCGGCGGCAAGTCGGTGTGCCTCAAGACCGTGGGCCTGTTGCAGTACATGTTCCAGTGGGGCATGCTCATCCCCACCTCCGAAACTTCCGAACTCCCGGTGTTCGACCGGATCATGGTCTCCATCGGCGACGACCAGTCCATCGACAACGACCTCTCCACCTACAGCTCCTTCCTCGCCGACATGAACGCGATGCTGAAGGAGGCCGACGGGAAGACGCTCGTGCTGATCGACGAGTTCGGCTCGGGTACGGAGCCCGCCGCGGGCGGCGCCATCGCCGAGGCCATCCTCGCGGACCTGGACCGCCGCGGCGTATACGGCGTCATCACCACGCACTACACGAACCTGAAACTCTATGCCGCGTCGGGCGAGACGGGCGTCGTGAACGGCGCCATGCAGTTCGATGCGAAAAACATCGCTCCGCTCTTCGCGCTGGAAATGGGCCTTCCTGGTAACTCTTTCGCTTTCGAGCTTGCCCGGAAGATGGGCCTTCCCGAACCGATCGTCAAGGACGCGGAACTCCGCGCCGGCGAGGAGTTCGTGGGTATCGAGCGGAACCTGCGGAAGATCGCCCGGAACCGCCGGGTCCTGGACGAGAAACTGACGAAGATCCGTGCGACGGACAAGACCCTGGAGGCCGTTACGGACCGCTACCAGAAGGAGCTCGAGGATATCAAGCAGCTCCGCCAGAAGATCCTGGACGAAGCGAAGAAGGAGGCCGAAGATATTGTCAAGGGAGCCAACAGGCAGGTGGAGAGCACCATCCGTACCATCAAGGAATCCCAGGCGGAGAAGGAGGCCACCAAGGATGCCCGCGGGCAACTGTCCGACTTCCTGGGCGCCCTGGCCGGCAAGAAACTGGAAGACAAGCGCAACCGGGAGGAGTACCTGGACAAGAAACTCAAGTCCCTCCAGGAGCGCAAGGAACGGGAGAAGGCCCGCAAGGCCCGCCGCGCCGCCAAGGACGGTCAGGAAGCGGCCGATGGCGGCGCCTCCGAGGAAGAGAAACTGACGGCCTTCCGCACCGCCCCGTTGAAGGTGGGCGAGAAGGTCCGGATCAAGGACGGCGGCATGGTGGGCGAAGTGTCCAAGGTGTCCACCAAGGCCGTGACCGTCATCGTGGGGAATCTCTCCACGAAACTGCCGCTGGACCGCGTGGAGCGCGTCACCTCCAACGAGTACCGCGCCGCGGTCCGCGAAACGCCCAAACCCCGTCAGGTCTACGACGCCGGCATCGCCGAGCGGAAGGCGAACTTCCGCCTGGAGCTGGACGTCCGCGGCATGCGGGTGAACGAGGCCATCGAACAAGTGATGCGCTACATCGACGACGCCATCATGCTGGACGTCGGCACCGTGCGCATCCTCCACGGCAAGGGTACGGGCGCCCTCCGGGAGGAGATCCAGAAGTATGTCCGCACCGTCCCCGGGGTCGTTTCGGCGGCCGACGAACACATCCAGTTCGGCGGCTCCGGCGTCACCGTGGTCAAATTCGGATAGGCCCATGCAGGTGCGGGGAAAGCGCGCCTTCGGGCAGTTGGGGGAGGACAAGGCCTGCGCGTTCCTGCAGGCGCAGGGGCACCGGATCGTGGCGCGGAACTGGCGGGGCAGCCATTTGGAGGTGGATATCATTTCCGAAGCGCGCGATGGCTTGCATTTTGTAGAGGTAAAGACGCGGCTCGATGCCGATGCGGCACCCGAAGAGAAGGTGGACGCGCTCAAACAGCGCCGCATCAGCGCCGCCGCCTTGAAATATTTGAACGAGACCGGTTCCGACCGGGAAGTGTTCTTCGACGTGGTCTCCGTGACCCTGTCCGGCGACGAATCGACGGTGAACTATTTCCCCCAGGCCTGGATCCCGATGTACTTATAACCACATAAACCTTTTATGGATACACACCGCTACTGTGTGATTATGGCCGGAGGCTCTTCGCCTGCCGCCTATCTGCGGATGACCTACGACCGCTTCTCGCGGTTCATGCCCCGGGAGAACATCCTGGTCGTCACCCTCGCCAAGTATGCCGCGACGGCGCGCATCCTGCTTCCCGAGATTCCGGAGAAGAATCTCCTGCTGGAACCGTTCGGCCGCAAGACGGCCCCCTGCATGGCTTTTGCCACCTATACCATTCTTACGCGCGACCCCGACGCCCTCATCGTCGCCTCCCCCTGTGACCTCGTGATCCGGGATGAGGATCTGTTCGCCGCCACCATCGACGAGATGTTCGGCTTCGTTTCCGGGAACGACGTGCTGATGACCCTCGGCATCGTCCCCCGCAGCCCGGACGTGAACTTCGGTTACATCCAGGTCAAGGAAGGCCGCGGCGCCTGGGAACTGGAGCGCCCCCTGCAGGTGAAGACCTTCACCGAGAAACCGCCGCTGGAGCTGGCCGAAGTGTTCATCCGCACCGGCGAATTCTTCTGGAACTCCGGTATCTTCCTCTGGAAGGCCTCCGTCATCCGCGAGGAGATGGAACGTTACATCCCCGATGTCACCGAACTGTTCGCCGGCTGGGAGACGGGGATCGGCGACCCCGCCTTCGTCGAGCGCGCCTACGCCGAATGCCCGAAGATTTCCCTCGACTACGGCGTGATGGAACGCACCGACCGCGCCTGGCTCTATCCCGCCAAGTTCGGCTGGGCGGACGTGGACCGGCTCTGAGGTCCTCTGCGAATTGTTGAAAAAGTTGTTGAAAACCGCTGAATCCGTTTGGAAATCAGCGGTTTTCTTCGTACCTTTGCGGTCCGCAAAAAAGGCGGGGCGTCGATTTGTCGGCGCTAAAGCATTAATAAACAATTAATTAACAAACACCAATGCCTGGTTTAATTGGAAAAAAAGTCGGAATGATTTCCGTCTTCGGTGCTGATGGAAAGAATGTTCCATGCACCGTCGTTGAGGCTGGTCCTTGTGTTGTCACGCAGGTTCGCACGGTGGAAACCGATGGTTACTCCGCCATTCAGCTTGCCTATGACGAGAAAAAAGAGAAGCAGACCAGCAAGGCTCTGAAGGGCCATTTCGAAAAGGCAGGGACCACCCCCAAGAAGAAGGTCATCGAATTCGAGGCCGACTTCGCCGGTGATCTCAAGCTCGGTGACGTCCTCACGGTCGCCGACGTCTTCACGGAAGATGTCAAGTTCGTGGACGTTGTCGGTACCTCCAAGGGTAAGGGTTTCCAGGGCGTCGTCAAGCGCCACGGATTCGCCGGTGTCGGTGGCCAGACCCACGGCCAGCACAACCGACTCCGTCACCCCGGTTCCATGGGTGCATCCTCCTGGCCGTCCCGCGTTTTCCCGGGAATGCGCATGGCGGGTC
>JAEEGK010018695.1_pt1 | contig 14964 bp, 13 predicted proteins | sample 8958771 | NCBI WGS metagenome assembly JAEEGK01 (sample SAMN16246547, study PRJNA631951) | gut metagenome | biome: gut microbiome; feature: rumen; material: SC-attached | host: Bos | place: Iran: Karaj | collected 2018-10 | reverse complement strand
TCGGATAGTTGAGGGCGTCGCGATAGCCCACCCAGTCGATGCCCTTGAAATCCTGCAACAACTGCTTCCACGGCATAATGTGGTTGGTCTTCATCGGGTCGCGCCTATCCACCTGGTTCAGCGTCTTGACACCAATTCTGTGCTCGATGGCCCATGTGGCCTGCATCATGCGCTCGGCATCGGCATCGCTGTTGCCCACCATCTTCAGGAAATCCTTATACAGACTCTGTTTAGCGGCAACTTCGGCCTTCTGCTGCTCGTTGGGATTGGCATAATATTCCTGAGCCATAGTGGCACCCCCATGGCCAGCGCTCATCATATACTCCGATGAGTTGAACGGGTTCAGACTCAGGCTGATACCGTAAGGTGCTGTGTTAAAGCCCTTAGCATCTAAGTCTGCCATCAGCTTCAGGGCCTCTTCGCGGGTTTTGATGGCACGTACCTGCTTCAGGTAAGGCAGGATCGGCTCATAGCCCATCTTGTTGCGCGCCACGCTGTCCATGTAGAGACGATAGAGCGCACCGATCTTCTGCCCGTCGCTGCCCTGTGGCAGGTTCTTTTCATTGGCATACTTCATGATCAGCGCATTGATGCGCACTTCGTTCTGCTTCATCAGATCAACAAAAGCGCCATTCATCGGGTACTCCTTGTCAATCGGGTTGTTCTTCAGCCACGAGCCGACGGCATACTGCCAGAAGTCGTCACCGGGTTTCACACTCTCATCGAGATTCTCTCTAAAGTTCTGTGCCGCGCCAGCCAAACTTACCAAGGCCAGTACAACGACCATCAATAATTTTTTCATCATTGTTTTATTAAATTATAGTATATTTTTAGTCTTAAAGCTTTGCAAAGATAAGCAAAATCTTTAAAATACCGACAATAAAAACATATTTTTGCTTATTTTGGAACTATTTTTGCTTATTTTGAAAGTCAGTTTGCTGATTTTGAAAGACGGCAGAAAAACTTCCGGCAATCAATCAGCATTAAGAAAACATCATTGCTTTGTTCTGGGGCGCAAAGGTTCCAGGAACCTTTGCGCCCTGGGGATGAGGGAGGGATGAGGGAGTTTTGCAAAAGGAAACCGCCCGGAAGCGGCGGGATGGCTTTCGGGCGGTTTGTCAGGCAGCTTTTATCTGCTGCGGAATATGGGATGCGGCTTAGTAGCGCTTCTCTACTATCGCTGCGTAAAACTGTCGTGGAGTATAGTTTTTCCACTTATGATCGTCGGTTAGCTCTCCTATATCTAAAGATTCATAAGATGCAGCCGAATACGCTATACTATACATTCTAAGTATTGTCAACCATTCTCTCGGAGCGAGCATTACCGAAGAATCGTACTCTTTCTCTTTTACGTATGTGCTCACACCATTTTGTCCTGCATTCTCATGATTATACAACAACAGAATTGGAGTTGAGTCGGTCTGTTTTTTTGCACAGACCGCACCGCCTGCTTTCTCATGACCTCCTATCAGTAATTTAGTCCATTCCACTCCAGAACCAAAATAACCGAACATGGCATCCATTTCTTTCTTATAAATCAGTTTTGTTTTCATTTCCGCAGGATTAGAGATCTTGATGGAACCTGCCGCATGCCAATTAGGCCTATAGATAGCATCGGAACCGTAACATCTCGGATCTGGAGCCTCGCGACCTGTGTCACCATAGTTATACTCCTGCAGCTGTTTGTGCATGATGAAGTGGGCACCTGGAATCTGGCAGACAAGGAACTCATCTGGGTTAGTGACCTTAAACTCGCAGAACTGCTTGAGCTTGGGCTTGTTGACCTTGTAGTTGTTGTAGAGTCCTTCTTTCTCTACATCGCCCAGTCCGCCATAGGCTGAGTAGAGGCTGATCATGAAGAGGCACTTGGCAATCATCGTCAAGTCGTAGGCACGATAGCTCTTGCGGTCGCCTATGCCCATGTGCTCCCAGGGGTACTTGTCGAATACCAGTCCGTCGTAGATGCGGTCCAGACCTTTGCCGTAACCAGTATGCTCCACAGTGGTAAGGTACTCTATGTACTCCCAAGTGAGGTTGGCAAATTGTTCGTCCTTGCCCACCCATGCCTTGGCATATTGGCCTAACTTGGGGGCGTTCTTGTCCTCTTTATATAGCTTGTAGGCACTATCGAAGTATTTGGTGTTTTGCACCTTCAGCCTATTGTAGAATTCTTTATTGCGATTGTTAAAGATGTTCACGATCTCTTGCTTCTTCATCCTTTGGGCGATTTCGATGAGGCGTCCGTTTATCTCGTCGAGCTTCGCGTTCATCACCTGCTGGTTTTGCAGCACATTGTCGAGTTTGCCGAGAACGGCGTCCAGCTTGGCGTTGATCTCCTCGTTAGGGTCTTCCTCAAAGAGGGAACCAAATACTTTCAAGCCCGTGGTGATGGCTGAAAATATGGCAATTCTGGTATTGGCTCTAGTCGACGCTACCTCATCGTCCCACACAAGCGGCTCGTCGAGGTCGGTCACTGTCACTTCCTTCTTCACAGTTTTACCCTCATCATCCACATCTTCTACTGTCACAGTTGCCGATCCACTCCAGTCGATGCTTGCGTCAGGGCCTTCAGCGGATATGGCATCATAGTAAGCCATCAGCTCCTGCCAGTCGGCATCAGTGATTTCCGAGCTCCAGTTGTCCAGGTTCTCGCAGAGCCAGGCGAAGTTGCCTGTAGCCTTCTTGCCCTCGTAGGTAAACTCGAACTGCATCGTCTCGTCGCTGGTCATGCTGAAGTTGACCGTCTGGATTGAGAGCGGGCCTGCGATGTAGGGGAAGGTGATGGTTCCTGTGTTCGCACTCTTGTTGTAGCTGATCTGACCCTCCACGGTCTCGCTTACCGTCTCAGCCGTGTAAGTGAAGAAGGAAGCCTTGTCGCCTTGAATCCACATGGCGACGGTAGGCATCTGGGCCAGTTCGTCTTCGGTGTACTTGCCTGAGGTTAGAAGCGCCTCGTCATACTCTGTCCAGATGCCCTGCTTCAACTGGGCAGCGTCGTTGGTCGGTGTGGTCGGTGTCGTCACCGGCTTGTCCTCTGTTCCTACAATTGCATCCATCAGCCCTTGGCATGAGGATAGCGTAAACATGGAGCTGCAACACAACATCGCAGCCGCTAGGTAATTAAAAAACTTTTTTGTACGCATAAAATATGATTTAAATTAATTGTTTTAGCTGTTTTAGCTTTTTAGCTGTTTTAGCTGCGTGCAAAAGTAAGCAGATTTCCCCGAACAAACAAATATAAATGCCGCCTAACCTGCATTTTTGCTGATTTTGAAACAAATTTTGCTGATTTTGAAACTCTGTTTGCAGATTTTGGAAGTCGGCTTCCCAAGATCTGCTCTCGTTTATTCAATGAGTTCAAAGCATTGAAGTCCAATGAACGGTCGCAATATGGCTCGCCAGGGCAGGCTGAATGAGGAGCGTGCCGTCATCGAGTGTTTTGATGTAGTTATAGATTGGTGCTTTTCTTATAAAGAATCCCCGCTCGGTGATGGGCGGGAATTCTTGTTGATGCGTTTATAAACAGAATCTACAACCGTTCCTCTTTCAGCGACGAGGTGATGTCGGTGCCGTTCACGCTGATGGTGAAGGAGTTGTAAACGGCATGTCTAACCGTCCAGAACTTATAGGTGTTCTTTACTATGTTGAATTTGATCTCGAAATTAGTGTCAGTGACAAACCAGTCTTTTATTACTGTTTTTACTTATTTTGAAACGCTATTTGTTCTGTGGCGGATGAAGAGAAGGAGCAGGAACATGGCCACGATGCCGAATGATAGCGAAATCAACGCACTCTTAGTGAAGCCTGCCACGAGGAATGTGAAGAACGACACGGAGGCTGCCGTCAGCGCGTATGGCAACTGAGTGGTGACGTGATTCAGATGCTCACACTGAGCACCAGCCGACGACATGATGGTTGTATCGGAGATGGGCGAGCAATGGTCACCGCACACTGCACCTGCCATACAGGCGGAGATGGAGATGATCATCAGCTGCGGGTCAACCTCCTGGAAACAGGACACCACGATGGGGATGAGGATACCGAACGTGCCCCACGACGTGCCCGAGGCAAAAGCCAGAAACACGGCCACGACAAAAATGATGGCAGGCAGGAAGCCCATGAGTCCGCCGGCAGAGTGCTCCACCACACTGGCTACATAAGTTGCCGCTCCCAGACTGTCGGTCATGCTCTTCAGCGTCCATGCAAACGTCAGGATCAGCATGGCAGGCACCATCTGCTTGAACCCTTCAGGCAGACAATCCATGCAGTCGCCAAACGACAGCGACTGGCGCGCCAGATAGTAGGCAATGGTGATGAGAAGAGCTGCGGATGAGCCCATCACCAGACCCACTGAGGCATTGCTGGCAGCAAAGGCAGCAATGAAACTCTTGCCTTCGAAGAAGCCACCTGTATAGATCATGCCGATGACACACCCGATAACGAGAAACACGATGGGGACTACCAGATCCGACACCCGTCCTAATTTCCCTTCCTTTTGGCGTTCTTTTGCGGTCCGCTGGTTCTTACCGGTCGTGAAGGGGTCGCCCTTTCGGGCATTGTTCTCATGCAGCAGCATGGGGCCATAGTCCAGTTTCATGATGATGATGAGCACCATCATCAATAAGGTCAGCAGGGCATAGAAATTAAAGGGAATGGACTGAATGAAGATGCTGATACCATTCCCCTCTTTGACAAATCCCGACACGGCAGCCGCCCACGACGAGATAGGAGCAATAATACAGATAGGTGCAGCCGTTGAGTCGATCAGGTAGGCCAGTTTGGCACGGCTTATCAGATGCTTGTCGGTGACAGGCCGCATGACGGAACCCACGGTCAGGCAGTTGAAGTAGTCGTCGATGAAAATCAGACAGCCCAGCAGCATGGTCGACAGCTGTGCCCCCTCGCGGCCCTTAATGCGTTTGGCAGTCCATGCCCCGAAAGCAGCCGAGCCACCCGTACGGTTCATCAGCTGCACCATCGTGCCCAGGATGACCAGAAAGACGAGTATGCCAACGTTCCACTTGTCGGACAGCACGGCCATGATGCCGTCGGGGAAAAGCCGGTTGAATCCACTTACGGGGTTGAAGTCAGCATTGAGCAGGGCCCCCGTCAGCATTCCGAGGAAAAGCGAGCTGTACACCTCTTTAGTAATCAGTGCCAGCGAAATGGCGATGATGGGTGGTGTCAGCGCCCATACCGTATTCTTCACAGGCATGTGATTGATGCCCACGGCATAAACCAACCAAGCCAGAAACAGCACCACGGCTATCAGCGACAGATATGTCAGCCGTTTAGGCTGCCCGGGTCTTACCGATTCTAATTTCGATTCTATTTTCATCTTTGCATTTTTACATTTTTACATTACCTGAAAGGATAGAAGGTGGCCCCCACGCTCAAGGCACGGTTCTGATAAAGGCCAGTGAGTTGCTGCCAGTAACCCGTGACATAGCCAGCTATATCATGGAATTCTGCAAATACGTTACACTTCTTGCCCAACTGCTTGTTGGCCTTGACGGTAGCAAAGAGGTGGGCATGACGGTCGTCCATATCGCGGCGGCTGCTGTAGAGCAGCGTCGACGACAGGCGGAATCCATGTGAAAGATTCAGGACCGGAGCCAACTTGAGTGTGACAAAATTGTCATGGTCAGAATCCGAGTAGGCGCCAGCATCCACATGGTGGTAATAATAGTTGGCGCCCAGCGTCAACTCCCAAGGACCGGTTTTCCAGAAAACGGAGTTCCTGAAGCCTATTTCCTGATAGTTGGGGGTGGGCAGATGGCTGTGCCAGTTACCTTCCACACTGCTGTGTAGGAAGAAGTTCTTATGCTGATACGAATATCTCACCACGCCCTGATGAGCAAGGTTGGTGCTGTAACCGCCTGCGTCGAATCTACGGGCGTTGGTCGGAGCCGTCTCATCTACCAGGAAATCGTTTACCTCAGGAATGAAGAAACGGCGTGCGAACAGCCCCTGGAAGAAATGGCGCCCCGCCTTGTAACCAACACTGGCCAGATAACAGTGGTTGTTTCGATCATGCGTCCACAGGCTTTGGTCCATAGAGTCGTACTGGCGGTTCCAGTAGTTCATCATACGGAAGCGATCGCCGAGCGTCAGCACCCAGGGGCCATGGGTATAATCGAACTGGGCATAGAAGTCGGTCACCAAGTACTGTTCGCGCCTCTCGCCGATATACCAGTTGTTCTCGTAGTCCATCTCAGCACCGATCATCAGCCAGAGGTCGGGCGTGAAGAAGGGGGTGTTGAGTTCGACAAAGGCGTAGGGATAGCAGTCGCCCTTCTTGGAGTCACTGGTCGTACTGGTGTAGTCGCTGCCGATCTCGGCAAAGAGCAAGGCGTCGTTCTTGAAAGTATGCGCGTACGACAACACGAGACCAGTGTACCGATTATAAAAAGGAAGAGCTTCGGCCTTGCCAGGGGTGAATAGCTTCTGTTTGGTATTATCAAACTCTTGGAACGCTTTGATGATGAGCTTGTCGCTTTGGCTGATCTTCCAGTCCAGGTTCAGATACAGGTTTTCGGCCAATCCACGGTCTGTCATGTAGTCCTTGTCGAGGGGATAAGCCTTTCCGTAGGAGGTGCGAACCATGCCGTAGCCCTGCACCGTGAGCTTCTCGCTGCGATTCGTCACATCGGCATAGACCATGCCATTGCCGTAGGTACTGCCTGCCACAGCCACCTTGCCGTCGGTCTTCACGTCTTCACGATAATAGATGTCTATCACGCCCTTCGTGCCGCCCACAGCTTTTGCCACAGAACTATTGCTGCAAATCTGGATACGGTCTATCTCGCAAGCCTTCACATTGGCCAAGAATGATTCCTGATCGACGATGATGTTGATGTTGTCGGCACGCAACGTGTAGTTGAGATCAATCATCTTGCCGTTAACAGACAAGTATTCGGGGCAGGTGTTCAACACGTCGAGCAAGGTCATCTCGCTGTCGGGATTCATCTTGTCCACATGAATCACATAGCGGTCGCCCTGAAACTCAATGATCTCATCGTTGTCGGCAGCATGAGCCGTCAAGCCATTCATACAGAGTACACACAGAAGGATGCAAACAGCACAAAGCTTATCACAAAAATATTTTAGATTCAGTTGATTGTACATATTTTATAGTTTCATAGCTGCAAAGGTAAGCAGATTTCCCGAAACCACCAAAAATAATGCCGAAAAAAAACAAAAAACTAAGGGGCTCGCCCCGCCCAATGCGAAGCCAGCCCCCCTCTCTTCTCTTACGCGAAGCTTTCGCGCAGCTCCTCGGTCTTGCTCCAAAGCGCAGCCCCTCGGGTCTGGCGCCAAAGTACAGTCGCCCGCGACTTTACTTTGGGGCCTGACCCCAGCAAGCAGTTTAAGGCTCATTCGTCGGCCCGTCACCAGAGTCACTCGAGCCACCCGAAGCACCACCGCCGCTGTTCGACTCACCCTTGGCAGCAGCAATCTCAGCCTTGGTCTTGTCAGTCCAGCTGAACTTCACGTCCTTCTTCAGCTCCTCACGGGTGAAGTCGCCCGTCGACTGAGCCAGCAGCTTGATCACCTTCACGGCAGGACCCGTCTTCGCGCCCTCAGCCAGCGTTCCCATCGTGGCCTGAGCCACCTTGTCCTGCTCAGCGTCGTAGAGCGTCTCCAGTCCATTGGCCTCCACGGTAGCCTTGAAGATAGCCAGGTTGCCCACCTTCACGGTGTTGCCGCCGAGCACCATCTCGCGCACGCACTTCACGAAGTCGGTCAGCACACCGACGATCAGCCCCTCTGAGAAAGCCGTGTTGTGATGAGCCATGTGCTCGGCCATCTCATGGATGCCCATGGTCTCCTTGTAACTCACGCGGGCATAGAGCTTACCCGCCTGCTCTGATTCCGAACTCTCGGTCACCTTTGAAAGATACAGTTCAATCATAATTGTAACTTTTTTAATGGTATTAAATTATTAAGGCCAAGCTACATCGGGTGGCCTCCTTCCCGCCTTGGTGCAACTATCGTGCAAGGTGAGCGAAAAGTGAGTTTACTCAGGCTTTTCCGAACCGCAGCCGATAGTCGCAATGAATTTTCTAATTCATTTCAAAGGTACAAAATAATTTCCATATATCCAAACTTTTAGGCAAATATTTTAAAGTTTTTCTTGAAATATTCAATAACCCCTCCTTATCGCTCAATAAGGCAGGGTTATTGCGCAATAAGGGTGGGTTAATATTCTGAGCGAAGCGAATTTAATCTTTAATGTTTCATCTTCAAATAGTACTCGCTGAAGTCCTTGCAGTCGAGGGGCAGCTGGTGATGCACCAGACTGGGCAGGATTTGCTGCAACTGAAGGAAGAGTCGTTCGCCAGGCGCGTCGTTGTCCGGCCACATCTCGAAACGGATTGATTGATCCGAACCGAAAGACTGGAGCAACTCCGCATCCTTTTTGCCCAAAAGCGTTGCTGACGGTATGGCTATCGACTTGTATCCTGCAGACAAAAGACTCCAGCAATCGCTACAGCCCTCAGCAATGAAGAGCGTATCGCTAGGGCGAAGGCGGTTCAATACCGGCAGATTATAGATGCGGCACTCGGAGCCCTGCGGGAATCGGAACCGGGGCGAGGCAAAACGCACGAGATTTCGGTTTTGAATGCCGATCAACTTGCCCTGTTGGTCATAGTACGGCGTCTGCAACCAATCAACGCCCTCCCGGTCGCGCCACGACGTCAACCTACACCATCGCACTACCCTTGGGTCAATCCTGCGTTCCTCAAATAGAAACTTTCTCGCCGCCTCGTTCAGCCACGGCCGCTCAAAGAAGCGCTCATAGCGCGAGGCATCGAACGGTTCAACTGGCTTTACTTCCTCAGCCTTATATTCCGTCAAGATGATGTTGTTTTCATCCGCCAGCCAACGGCAGGCATCGAGGAAGTCCTTACGAAGATATCGCATCACCAGGTCGATTGGTCCGCCCGAGGCACCGCATACAAAACATCGGAACGTGTTCTTGCTCACCTTGAAGGAGAGCGAGGCATGGTGGTCGTCATGGAACGGGCAGAGGCACTTGTGCCTCACGACCCTGAGTCCGAGTCGCTCCGCGACCCCCTCAATCGGCAGGTCGCGAAGCTTATGAAGTTGAATCCTATCCATAGCTTTCAATGGCGGTAGTAAATTGTTCACTATTCACTATTAACTATTCACTTTTCCCTTTCAGATACTCTTCCGTCTTGGAATACAGTCCCGTCTGGGCAGAGTACTCGATGAACTTGCGGAACACCCATTGTCTCAGCTGGGCATTAGCACCCTCTTCGCTCTTGCCAAGCTGCACACGGAGCGCCTTCAGCTGTGCCTCGTTGAACGTGTCGGGCAGCGAGTCGAGCATGTTCTTCGGACCTCGGCGCTGAGCCTCGCTCACGAGGTCGGCATCCTTGCCGTTCAGCAAGTCAGAGAAAATCTGCGTCTTGCTCCAGATGTCGTGATAGACCAGCCACTCCACCAGCTCGCCCATCGACTTCGTCCAAGTCTGATTGTTGAGCATCCAGAGTATGCAGCCAGCCTTCCAGGCAGAGTGCAGGGCGCGCTTGCTGAAATCCCACAGGACGTCGTCATCCACCAGGTCGGCCATCGCCGCCATGTCCTGAGCCAACTTGTCCACCAGCTTGTTCAGCGGACGGATGATGTAGCGCCCCTTATAGTTGTCCAGGCGCGCCAGATACTCGTCGAGCTTGCGGTAGAACTCGTCGTCGTACTTGCCCTGACGAGGTATGCGGCCGTCGCGGCTGGTGCGTGGCTTGTACGAGAATACCATGCGGCCGAAGGTGCCGTTGAAGAGCTCGCGCTTGTAGAAACCGCGGGCAGAGTAAGGGTTGGCCGAGAGCGTCATACAGGCTCTCAGAACCGGATTACCCGTGACACCATCCTTGGTGGCTCTGAGTGCACCGGCGCGAGCCATGTCGTAGATGTTCCTGATCATGTGCGACACCTTCTTATGACCGCCGCAAAGGCCGTCGGCCATCTCCACCTCAGGCAGGTTGAAGTATTGTGTGCGGCCGTCAGGCTCCAGAGCCATGCTGTTGAGCAGGAAGCCTGCTGCCGTGGTGTCAACCGGCGGGAAAAAGAGGGCAAGGTTAGGACGTGCCGTGCTGTCCTTGCCTCCATTGGTGTTCGACTGTCGTTGCCATTCCACGAGTTTGTCCGTCACCCCCTTGTCGTGCTGACGGAAGTCGCGACAGATGGCCTCCACGAGTAGTGACAATTGGCCCTTGTTACCCCCCGAATCGGCTACGATGTTGGCCATCAGGCCGCATACCTCCTTCCAGGAATAGTCAGGGTACATAAATTGCGCGCCGCTCACATGTGCGCCAAGTGGGGGGAAAAGCATCGGAACCAAGGGTTCACGCATGTCTTTTGACGCCTGCGAGATGAGCAGTTTGATGCATTCTGTGCCTTTACCGAGGTTAGGCATCTTAGGTGCTGTCTGTTTTGTAATGTCGTATTTCATTGATATTCAGCTTTTTAAATGAATTAATACCAGCCTGCCCGTTACAGTTACAGTTGTTACAGTATGCTTTCTTTCGCCCTCCCTGGCTCTAATACTATATATAACTATCTATATATCAGTAACTTATATATTATTAGCGGGATTGAGAGAACCACAGAAATTAATTGTCACAACTGTAACTGTCACACGGGCTCACTTTTTTACCTTTTTACTTTTTTACCTTCTTACCTATTCCTCTACCAGGCCCTCCAGCCCCCAGAGCAGTTCGTTGGCCACGCCCACGGCATACTCGGCCGCGCTGAAGCCCGGGCTCATATTTACGGGCAGGAAGTTCAGTCGGAGCGAGCCGTCGGGGCGGCGGGTAATCGAGATGAACTTGCCGCGGAAGAGCGTCGGGTTGCGCTTGTAGGCCTTCAGGGGCAGCGTCTCGGTGAACGTGAAGTGCTCGTCGTAGCGGAACTCGTCAGCGTCCTCGTCGCGGCGCAGCACGCCGGTGTACTCGCGGCCGGGCTTCATCACGCCGTCGGTGCGCATCAGGGTCTTCACGTCCACGCAGAGGTGGGTGTTGCGGCTCCAGCCGCAGTGGTTCAGATTTTTCTTGTCAGTCATAATAATATAAGGTGTTAGAATGCCCCTCTCGCACTTGCACGATGATATAGACAGGCGTACTTCGTCTCGTGCCCGGAGCCGTGCTCAGCTCTTGTCCGGCGTTGTAATTACGGTGCAAAGATACGCCATCCGGAAGATGTGCACAAACTATCAGGGCGATGATACTATCATTACGTATCACGCTGACAATCAGGAGAATAAAAAAGCGTGACAGCTGGAAACGCCAACTATCACGCAACTATCACGCAACTATCCTGCGCTGTCCTACGCGGCCTCGGCCGACAGCTCGTTTTCCACATGCTCAGCAATGCGCTGCTTCAGCTGATGGTCGAGCTCAGCCAGCCCGTTGTTCACGTATTTGCGCAATCCGTTGTTAGTGCCCTCGAGCAGGCGGGTATACTCCACGTTGGTCACCTCGCCGCTGTAGACGCCCTTAGCCTTCAGGTGGCCCACGATGCAGTAGACCGTCTTCTTGCTGAAGTCCTTGAACTTCTCGTGCGGGCCGGCCTTGGCTATCTCGCTGCGGAAGGCACGCAGCAGCCCCCGCCACAACTGCGGCAGACGCTCGCGCCACTCCTCCGTGGCGAGATGCCTCACCCTGTCAACGAGCGCCATCACCTTCTTCTCAAGCTCGTCCTCGGCCTCGGCCGGCTTCTCGGCGCGCTTGCGGGCAGGCTGCTGGTCGGCCTGCATCAGCCGCCACAGCTCAACGAAGTTGAACAGCCCCTGCAGCTCCTTGCTGAACACCGGGCGGGCGTCGATATAAGACACGCCGAAACGGTCGGCATGGGTAAAGAGAAAGCGCGACAGACCGTCGAAATCAATGCGGCGCTGCTCGACGTCGTACACCAGCTCAAACTCGTCGTCGCTCAGGAACATCTTCCTAAGCTCATCCAGCTCAGCCTTCTGGCGCTCCTGGAGGTGCTTCCTCAGCGTGCGCGGCGAGTACTGAATCTTCCAGCGGTTGTAGCGGCGCCGGCACGCCTCGCTATAGTGACGGCGCCAGCAGGCCAGCCACTGCTCAAACGACGCGGCAATCTGCTCCTCGGTAGGCGAGCTCAGAAACTCCGAAATCTTCATCAGCACCTCGCTCAGCTCGCGCAGCGCACACACCGTCACCACCGGCACGTCGGCATCGTGAAGCTCGGCAAAAGGCTCCATCGACGACTCGTAGGCACCATAGGCCGACTGGCGCTCCTTGAACCGCAGGAAGCTCTGCGACTCGAATTCATACTGGTTCACGTCGACCTTGTTCAGACTGTAGGCATAGCGCACGCGCTTGATCATAGCCCACGTCTTATCGCCCCACAACGGAAAGTTCACGTCCATCGCGTCGCCCAGCGGCAGGCACTCCTCCCACGTGGCCAGCATCCCTGCGAAGCACTTGGCCAGACGGATGGCGTCGACGGTGATGCTCAGGCTCAGCGCGTTGAGCGACAGCAGGCACGAGCAGCAAGCCAGCAAGTCAGCCTTCTGCTCAAGATTGGTCAGTAATTGATATTCTTTGGTTGGTGAGTCTTTCATCTTATTTCCTCCTTTTCTAAAAACGGAATAGCCTGCAAAGTTAAGAAGAAATTCCCGACAAACCAAATATTTTCCCAGAAATAATTTGGCCGTCTCACCTTTTTTTCGTACCTTTGTAGAGTCAACAAAAGGAAAAATACGATGGAAAACACGCGCTTCAAAATCTCACAGTATGCCTGTGCCGTGCTGCTCATCGTGAGCAGCATAGCCCTCGTCGCCTACCAGGTCGTCCACATCGACGACGTGGCCGGCGGACTCCTGGTCTACGTGGCGCAGGCCTTCCTGCTCGCCGCCAGCATCTTCGGACTCGACTATTATGTGAAACTCATAACAAGGAAAATCAATGAAAAACACTCGCCTCAGTAAGCATTTTATGTTGGCAGAGTTCCTCAATCAGGGCAAATTTATGTCAGGGGACAGTCCCCTGTCATCTCATGTGCTACAAACTGCTAAAGATGTGCTCTCATGCCCCGCTACCCGCCGCCTGAATGCCCGCAATCCGGCGGGTTGAGACGGAAAAGGAAAGCCAGTCCTCCGTTGCTGAAGACTGGCGAATCGTTTTTGGGGGACGGCCGGAGGTTTTTTACTGCCAGGTGGCAGCTGAGGCATTGCCGCTGGCGTCGAAGAAGTTGAGATAGGCGACGATGCCTTCGGGCTGGCTTTCTATCCATTCGGCAATCTCGTCGGCTTTGAGCGTCTTGCTTCTCTCGCCAGCCTTGATGAGCGGTGTGGCCACCACATCGTCGGAGGAATTGACGGCATAGCCGGCATAGCTGTAGCCGAAGGCGAAGGCGAATTTCTGGTCGCTTGTCACGTCGAAATCGGGTTTCAGCTTTGCCTTCAGGCGGGCGCCGAGGGTAGCGGGCAGCGTGGTCCTGATTTCTTTCTCCCATTCCTTCTTGGTCATCTTCTCGCTCTGCACCTTGCCATCGGCATCGTAGTATTCGACGGTAAGGTCGAGGGCGGCGAGGATATCGTCGCTGACATCCATCTTGCAGGTCATGACGGCGGCCACGGCCTTGGTGTCGGGAGCCGAATCCTTGTCATCGTCGTCGCTGCAGGCTGTAAATACCGTAGAAATCATTGCGCAGCACACGATGGCTGCCAGGGTCATAAATAGTCTTTTCATTTTTCTGTCTTATTACTTAATATGGTTTTTTCGCATTTTTAAAAGACAAAGGTAAGGCTAATTCATTTAACACAGAAGGAATCTGCCATTCTTTTAATTAGTTTTAACAAAACCGGACATGTTGAATCATGGGGACGGTTCTTGTGATCATTTAACAGCCCAGACGGTATCGCTATCAACTCGAAAGTATTCATGAACCAGGAAGTTCCTCATGCCTGATATGTCACGCCACGCAACCTCGGGATGGGCATCCTTGAAGGTGGTGGTCAGCATATTGGCAGCCTCGCCTATAATCTCAATGTTCTTAACGATTCCGTAATAACGCAATACGTCGGCCTCCAGCTCTTCACGCGAGAGTTGACCGGCATACGTCTGAAGCCGTTCGATGGCCTCCAAAATATGCTCCAGGCGAATTCTGTCTCTAAGCGGCTCTCTCATAAATCAGGATTTTATCACGGTCAACACTTTCACGAGCGAAGGGAAGCAGACCTTTCTCCGTAACAAGGTCAACCCGCTTCTGAAGCAGGTCTTGCGGGTCGAGCATCATACCGCTCAGCTTGAACAAACCGACCATGTTGTCGGGCACTATCAAGAGGTCCACATCGCTGTCGGCGTTCTGCTCTCCTCGTGAATAGGAACCGAAAAGCCAGACCTTCAGGACGGGTTGCGTCTTGAAGTAGTCGGCTATTAGCTGGGTCATCGTCTCTATACTCATCGCTTCTGTCGTTTGCTTATCTGCCTGCAAAGATACAAATTGTTTCTGAATAACCAAAGAATAGTACCGAAATATTTTGTAGTCTCAGATATTTTTTGTACCTTTGTACCTGTGCCGGAGAGCACAATTAACCCTATTTATTCACCATTTAAAACACAAGCATTATGAACAAAACATGGAAAACGATTCTTCAAGTGATTAGTTACATCATCACTCTCCTGCTGGGGGGCGCGGCAGGGAACGTCGTGATGTAAAGGTAAAAAAGTAAAAAAGTAAAAAGTAAAAAAGTAAAAAGGTAAAAAGGTAAAAGACGAATGAGGTCCATGAAAAAGGAAGGCTTCAAAATCTCTCAGTACGCCTGTGCGGTGCTGCTCATCGTGAGCAGTATCGCGCTCGTGGCCTACCAGGTCATCGAGATTGAAGACGTGGCCGCAGGACTGCTCTACTACGTGGCCCAGTCATTCCTCCTGGCCGGATCCATCTTCGGCCTCGACCAGTACATCAGAATCA
>JAEEGK010018694.1_pt1 | contig 14965 bp, 1 predicted proteins | sample 8958771 | NCBI WGS metagenome assembly JAEEGK01 (sample SAMN16246547, study PRJNA631951) | gut metagenome | biome: gut microbiome; feature: rumen; material: SC-attached | host: Bos | place: Iran: Karaj | collected 2018-10 | reverse complement strand
TACAATTTAATGTTAAATTTATCACATATAACAATAAAATCTTTTGTTTCATTTTCAATTATTTTTTTCAAAGATAATAATAAAGATTCAATTCATTTTGAACAATTATTTTTTAATGAGTAAATATAAATTGTATATTAAAAATATTTTAATTGAGATAAAATTAATTCTAATTTAGATATTGATTTCTACATTAATTTTTATATTTATTTTTCTACTTCATTTTCATTTTTGAAAAGTCTTTTGTTGTAATATAATATTTTCTAATATTTACCAATTATATTCATAAAAATTTATTAAATTCATTATAAGTCATATATTATTATTACGGATTAATGAAAAATTATTCTACAATTTATATTAATTATTATTAAACAAATTAAAAAAAATTATTCTTCATTAATTAATATTAAAATATTATTCTTCTTTTTTATTTTTGTATTTATTTAAATAACATAATTTAAATCTAAAACTCACATTTAAAAAAATATAATATTAAAAAGAATTTTTGGATATATTTGATAAATATTAGTTTATTTCTAAATATTTATAAATAATTTAAATATTGATTTTAAATTTAAATTCTAAAAATTGAATTTTTAATTTAATATTATTTAAATATTTATCCTTTTTTCTATAGATATGAATGAGAGAATATAGAAAATAGACAAATATTTTTTCTTATAAAATAAAAGATATAAAGTCATAATATCAAATTATATCATAAAATATGTACAACAAGAAATTATATAATTTTTTATTCAAATTAAATTATAATCAATCAATTTTTATTTTGAATAATAACCCTATTTATTTTTTTATCAAAAATTAAATATAATATTAGAAATAATTATAACTTTTTCATAAAAGAAGATAATGAATATACATTTAAATGTAGAAAATAAAACCACAAAACAGAAATTTGTTTAACTTCTAAGATATATATTATAATTCTTATTCCATATATTATCAAAATGAAGACTATTAATTCAGGGAATATTGAGTTCATTATAATACTGAAGAAAATAAATATGTAACCCTTATTTAATTGAAAACACATTTTTTATGAATAATTTTGAGAGATGATTTAAAGTCAAAAATTTATATTTTACTGCTTCAAAAATTAAAAAATAAAATTTAAATTTTTATCTATTATTATAGTTTCCATGTAATAATTACATTTACTACTCAAAATATTGAGAAAATGAATGAGATAAATAAAGAGAACTTATATATGAATTAGCCAACAAACCTCTGAAAAGTAAATTAAATATCACTATAAAAGTAATTAGAACGGAATAGAAAAGGAAAGTTTTTTACTTTGATTAATTGTTTTCAAAATAGTTCTAAAAAAATAGTTATTAATAGGTTTAATGAATTAAAACTAATTCATAATTTTCAATACTAGTTACATACAACTGTTTATTATATCCTTTCATGTCCATATAATTTTTGTTTTTGTAAACGTTTCATTCAATTAACTCCTCAAGAAAATTTAATAATCACAAAGCAAGAATTAATTGAAATTAAAGTGAACAATAAAATGAAAATTCAAGTTAAGGAATTTAATAATGGTTTTGAAGGAAAAAACATTTATTTATATAAGGCTGAGTTAAACTTCAAAAAAGAAGAAATGACAATCCAAATTCAATTATCTTATTTTAATGATAAATTAATTTCAAAAGATTATAAAATTCATAAAAATCAACAATTATTTATTTATTTTGAATTATTTAAATATGATTCCTGGTATTTGCGTCTTAAAACAAATGATTTCATTGAAAAAAAATATAAATTATTTTCAATACAAAAGTTTATGATTTTTCATACTTATCTATCACAAACCAATGAAAAAGTAATTCCATTTTTATTATCTGAAACTTCAAAGGTAATAATAGAACTTGATGAAATAGACTTTGAATTTTTAATAGTTTATTTTTTGAATTTATTTATGTCTGATAATAATGATGTTAAGCTTCCTCTAATAAATTCAAAAGAAATGTTAAAATCAATTTTATTAAATTTTGGAAAAAAAAAAAAATTTATGTTAAAAAATATAATGATAATAATTATAATAAAATTATAAATCAAATTGAAAGTTACAAACAAGATTTTAAAGAAAAGAATTTATCTTTACATTTGGATCTTTTCCTTTTAACTTTTTATCAATTAAAAGACAAAAAAAAATTCAATGAAATTTTCAGGAAAACCCAATCAAAAAATGAAGTTATTCAATTTATATTAAAACATAAGAAAACTTTTTCAAATCTTCAATCATCAAATATTCAATTGCTTTTTGAAAATATTGAAAATAGAGATAAAGATAAATATTTTAGTGAATTAATATCTCTTTCTTCAAATTTCAATGAATATGTAAAATTTTTTTGTTCAAAAAAAAATTTTATTCCTAGAAAATTTTATATAAAAAGGGAAGAATGCCCATTACCCGATGAAAACACAGACATCACTTTATTAGTTCAATTTGTTGAAATATTAATGGAAAAAGATCTATTTTTTCCCGAGAATCTTTTCGTGGTTTTGATTGAAAAATTGGAGATGAAAGATTTTAAAAAAATTTTTTATTTGAAAGATATTTTTAAAAAATACAATAATTGGAACACAAAGAGTATTATAGAGAAATTAAATCTGGCATTTCATAATACCGGAAAAGATTTTATTACAAAAAATAAATTAAACAATTTAGATATTATTACTTTTATTCAAGAAGATGCCTTAATTTTTTATAAAGATTATGAAAACAATTATGAATTTCCTTGTTTGATTAGTTATGTGAATTTAGATACAATAGATAATAAATTTTGCAAAAAATTTAATGCCAGGGTTTATGATTATGAAAAATTATTCAAATATCAATATTCTATATTTCTTGACTCTATTATTCAAAAAGCACAAAATTTTAAACATTTAAAAATTTTATTTCAAATTTTTGATATTCAAAATAATTTAAAACCAAAGAAAATAATAGATCAACTAATTCAAGTATATTATAATAATAATTTAGATAAAACTAGTGTATCATCTTTGGAGGTAAATAAGATTATTGGGACTTTATTTAAATTAGTTTCTGATAACCAAAATTATGAATTAGACAAATTAATCAGAGGAACCAAAAATTATTTTTCTCAAATAGAAACGAATAAAGTTTTTGTTTCAATTTTAAATAACTTTGGAAATGAATTGAATCCTTATATAATAGATAAATTGATTAAAAATATTTCAAATAATACAGAAGATTTATCTAATAATGACATTATAATAATTTTAAAGAATTTTACAAATCAAAAAATGCAAAAATATTTCTTAGAAAAACAAAAAAATAAAATAATTAAGGAGGAGGAAATTTTTAATAAAGAATTGTCTGATAATTTAAAATTACTTTCAGAATTAATTGATATGGAATTTTTTAATAAAGAAAGTTTTAAAGATGTTAAATATATAAATGTTTCTCGTCTAATTATGAATAACACAAAAGAAAATTTAATACATTTGAATTTTTCATTACAACAATTGAAAGTAATGTATAATTTAGATAAAAATAATGACAATGATAATAATTTAATAAAAAGATTTTCAATAATTTGTTTAGGTGAGGAGTCGGATATTGAAAATTTATATCAATCATTAATAGAAAAAATAAAATATTGTATGGAGGTTTTTGAAAAAATTGAGGAAATTATTAATATTTTTTCCAATTATTATCCAAATGAAAAAAGTGCTATAACGCAAGAGGTTAGATCAAAAAGAGAAGAAATCTTAAATAATACAATAAAAGATTTCCCTAATATAAAAAAAATAAAAAATTTTGATAATTTATATTCAAAAGCACATGAAATTAGTATATTGAAGAATTCAAAATTTTTTATTGAAATATTTCAAAAAAACAGGACTGATGAAAAAAATGATAATGATACTTTAATATTAAATAAAACCAAAAAATTATTTTCAGATTTAAAAAATTTATTCAAAATCGAGACAGAAAATAATGTGGATTTATGTTTTTTAGAAAAAATCATTTCTACAATTAAAAATCATGAAATTGAAAAAGAAATTAATATTCTAATTAATCATTTTCAGATAAATGAAAATTTAAATGAAAATTTATGTGAAAAATTGAAACTTTTAAACAATAAAAAAAAAGAAATTGAAAAATTGAATAAAATTGTTTTATTACTAAAAGATTTTAATTTAAATGATAAAAATGTTCAAGAAAATTTGGAAGAATTTATTAAAGAATTAAAAAATAATCCTTCTTTAGAGGAATTAAATCAAATAAATATAAATTTAAATGATTTAAATTTAAACATTTTAAATCCACAATTAAATTCTGAAGCATTAGCAGTAATTGATAAAATGTATGAAAATCCAGAGTTGATAAAATTTATTATTAATAAAAATATTATTGATATTCATCAAATGGGAGAATTTATCGATGATTCAGAAGATGTTTATATAACAACATCTGACATAAATCAATTAGAAAATTGTATGAAATTTATTCAAGAATTAAAACAAAATATGAATTCAGAAAAAGAATTTTTAAATACATTTATATCTGTTGTTAAAAGAAAAAATTATAAGGACATTGGGATTAAATTTGAAAATTCAGCTGGAAAATATCATGATTTTTATGAATTATATACAAATCATTTAAATCCAAATGAATTAAATAAAGAACATATTAAAACAATTTATATGTCAAGTATCTTTAATTTAATATATTCATATCCAGATTATAAATGTAATGTTCAATATAAAAATAATGGAAAAAAAGTTACAAAAGATTTTGATGAAATATTGGATTTACGAGATATTGCTTTGTTAAGAAAAAAAGATCAAAAAGAAGAAAGGTATTTTAAAATTTGTGAAGATTTTGCAAATAATATAAATGATATTCAAGAAATTTTAGAAATTTTAAGGATTATTGCATCAAAAGGATATTTTGAAGAAATAAATTATAAAATTCAAATTAAAAAGGGGATTGCCACAGGTTTTCAAAATAATGATTTAAAATCGAAAAATGAAAAAAAAAGTTTAAAAGAAATTATTGAAGAATTAAACTATATTAAAGAATTACAAAATAACGAAGTAAAATCAATATATTTATTAAATCCATTTTCTAGATTGGTTTATGGAAGACAATTTAACTATTTATATAAAATTATAACTGATCATGGAAATTACCAAATTGAAACTTTTGAAAAAGTTTCAAATATTATTTTAAAATATGTAACAAATAATAATAACAAAAATAAAGTTGAGTATTTAGAACTTTTTGAAGAAGAATCAAAATTAAAGCAAATGTTTGAAGATGTAAATATTTATTTGAATAAATTATTAGAAATAAATTTTGTTAATTTAAAAACAATCTATAATAAAGCAATTTTATTAGATAATAAAAAAAAAGGAATTTATACTCATTCATGTTTATTAGAAAATATAGAAAAAAATACAATTTCATGTTCTTTAAATTTAACAGGACACTTTCCTATAGCTCAAACTGTTTTATATTGTTCTAATTCTACTTCAGAAGAAGAAATAACTTCTTTTATATATAAAAGTGTTAAATCTGAATATAATACTTTATTTATTTTAATTAAACCAGAAATTTTGAGTATTGAAAAAAAAAATTTATTAATTGAATTGCTTAAAGAACTATACTCAGAAGAACCCCTTCAAATGGTTTCTTGCTTACTTTTTATTTATGTTAAAGGAAATAAAAATAAAGAAATAATTACAGAAATTGAAAAATTACCAAATCATAAATATTATGATTTTGAAGAAAAAAACATCAAAATCCAAAATAAAAAATTTCCCAATGTTAAAATTTATTCAAGTCAGAGATCTGGATTAGGTAAATCAACTTTAATAAAAAATACTTTTTTAGAAGAAGATGAAAATAATGAATATGAATATATTTATTTTCCATTAGGAGGAGATATTAATAGAAATGAAATCATTCAAAGATTATTAGAATTAACTGATAGAAAAATTGCTTTACATTTAGATTTATATGATACAAATAAAATAGAATTAATGAGTGAATTTCTTTTTTCATTTTTAATATTAAGATATTATTCTCAAAATGAGAATATTTTTTATTATGGAAAAGAAATAAAAATAAAAGTTGAAATTCCAAATAGTTTCTTTAATTATCAGAAACGGTTTCCAATTTTTAATTTTTTTGAAAATATTTATTTAGAGCAAAATAATATGCCTAAATTGATTGTTTCAAATGATATTTTATCCAATATTCAAATAGTTTGTAATTATTTAAAAAATATAAACCAAATCAATGAAAGAGAAATTTTTATTGAGGGAATAAGTGAATGTCGGACTTCAAATTGTATAGTTGCAGAATCAATAAATGAAAATGAATGTTCAAATCTTATTCTTCAAAACTTAATAAATGAAGAACCAAATTTTTATCAAATTGAATCTTATATTAATATTATTGCTGAACAATTATCTCTTTTTACTAATTCAATTTATTTAAATATCTCTCAATTAAATGAAATTAAACAAGTTAAAAAAAATTTAGATAATATCAGATACTTTTTTGTAAATTCATTAACTTTAATCACAAAACATTTTATTACTTCTTCTTATAATAATATTTTAAAAGGACAAGTCATAACTTATTCTCAACAAAAAGGAAAAATTGATCCAGAAAAAGCAAATGAAGAAGCAATTAAAATTTTATTGAATAAAGAAACTTTTTCAATAAATAAAATTAAACCAAGTATGATTTTAATTAATGAAGATGGACAATCAATTTCAGAAATTGTAACATGTGAAGAAGACACAAACGAATATAAACTTTTAAGAGCAATTTATAATTCAGATTTAATTGATGAAAGAAGAGGAGTTTTAGATTATAGAAACTTAAAACCAGAAGAATTTTTAATTGAAGTGAAAAAAGTTTTAAACCTTTACAATCCTTTACATGAAAATGATCACTCTTGTCCAAAAACAAAAGGAGGAAAAGAATTAAGACCTTTAAATAAAATAGTTGAATCATATATATTTACTGCAGATAATTTTATTAAACTAATTTTAATTTCGTTAAGACTTAGAACAAATATTCCTGTTATTATGATGGGAGAAACAGGATGTGGTAAAACTTCTTTAATAAGAATAATTGCAGAATTAAAAGATATTATAATGTATACATTAAATATTCATGCCGGAATTGAAGATAAAGATATTATTAAATTTATTGAAGAACATAATTTATTGGAAGAAAGTTTAAATCCTGAAACAAACACTATTTGGGTTTTTTTAGATGAAATCAATACTTGTAATTCTTTAGGATTAATAAGTGAAATTATGTTAAAATATTCTTGCAAAGGAAAAAAAATTAAACCAAATGTTAAATTTATTGCAGCTTGTAATCCATATAGATTAGATACAAAAGAAAAAGAAATTATAGGATTATATGATGAATCAAAACATTTAGTTAGAAAATTAATATACAGTGTTAATCCATTACCTATTTCTCTTTTAAATTTTGTTTTTGATTTTGGAACTCCTGGAAATGAAGATATTAAAAGATATATTTCAAATATGGTTTTTCAAATTCTTCAAAAATTAATTAATAATAAAGATATTTTAAAGAAGATTGAACAAATTGCAATAAACGCTATTTTTGATTCTCAAGAATTTATTAAAAATAATTTTGAAATCTCTTCAGTTAGCTTAAGAGAAGTCAGAAGATGGGGAATCTTATTTGAATGGTTTATTGATTTATTGAAAAATCCATATTTTTCTGATATTTTTAAAAATTCAGATGAAGAAATCTATTTTAATTCTTTAAATTTAAGTATTTATCTTTGTTATTATATAAGAATATTTAACAAATTGTTAAGAAAAGAATTTATAAATTTAATGAAAAATTCTTTCGGCAAAGATTTTAATTTTGAAACTTTTCCCAAAAAAATCCAAGATATAATTGCAACTGCAGTTGATTTAGATAAAGGAATAGCAAAAAATAGGGCTTTATTAGAGAATTTATTTTCAATTTTTGTATGCTTAAATACAAAAATTCCATTATTTATAATTGGTAAACCAGGATGTAGTAAATCTTTAAGTGCTCAATTAATATTCAAATCAATGAATGGCAAAGATTCATTCAATGAATTTTTTCAATATTTTCCAAAAGTATATTCAAAATCATATCAAGGTTCATTAACAAGTAATTCAAAAGGAGTTTTAAAAATATTTAAAAAAGCAAGAGCATCATTAAAAGATAAAAGATTTTCAAATGAAATAATATCATCAATATATTTTGATGAAATGGGTCTGGCTGAAATATCAAAAAATAATCCTTTAAAAGTAATTCATTCTCAATTAGAATATGATGAAAATAAAGAAAAAATTTCATTTATAGGAATTTCAAATTGGCCTTTGGATGCTTCTAAAATGAATAGAGGAATTCATCTTTCAATTCCAGAACCTGATGAAGAAGATTTAACTGAAACTGCTTTAGAGATTGCTAAATCTTATGATCCAAGATTAATTCAAGATTATAAAGAATATTTCGAATATTTAGCATCTACTTATTATAAATATAAAGATGAATTAAAAAATAATTGGTATACATTTGAATCCAAATTTGAAAATGGATTCAATAAAAAAAATATTAAAGAATTTCATGGAACAAGAGATTTTTATCATTTAATTAAAATTGCTTCTAAATTATTTATAAAGAGAAATTTTACAAATGATAGTTATGAAATTGAGAATATTTTAAATGAAAGTATCGAAAGGAATTTTGGAGGCTTGGATAATTCAATTAAAATTTTCAAACAAATTTTTAAAAAATATGTTCCTAATATTAATGAAATTAATGAATATGATGTTATGAAATGTGTAAAAAAAAATATTCTTGATTCTAAAAGTAGATATCTTTTAATAGAAACAAAAAGCTCTATAAGTCATTTTTTAATAACATTAATTTTAGATAATTTAAAGAAAAATCATGTATTTTATTATGGAAGTAATTTTGAAGAAGATACTTTACAAGGATATTATAGTGCAAAAGTTTTAAATAAAGTACAAATTACAATGAGTAATGATAATGTAATGATATTAAAAAATTTAACAAGTATGTATCCTTCATTATATGATTTATTTAACCAAAATTTCAGAAAAGTAGGTGATAGTAATTATGCCAGAATAGCTTTAGGAGATTCAAATACTCAAAATTATTTTGTTCATGATAATTTTAGATGTGTAGTCCTTTTAGATAGAAATGAAATAGAGGAACAAGATCCCCCTTTTATTAATAGATTTGAAAAACATATTATAACATTTGAATACTTATTAGATAAAAGCCAAGTTAAAATTTCAAAACAAATTAATCAATTATTGAATGGTTTAATTGAAATTGACAATAATACATTAAAAATTGATTTAAAATCTGAATTACTTAACTGTGATTTAGAAGAAATACAAGGAATAATTTATCAATTATCAGAAAATATTAAAAAAGAAGGAAGTCAAAATAGTTCAAAAGATGAAATTAATTTAAATGAAATTGAAATAGATGATGAAATTGATACTTCATCAAAAAAAAATAAAAACAATAAAAAAGAAGAATTAATAAAACTTGTTTGTTCAAAAGATTATTCTTATAAAGAAACAATTTTTGAAAAAATAATCCCAACATTTTCACAAGATATAATCTTCTTTGCAAAGAATTCCAGTTTTGTTCAAAGATATAAAGAAGAATTTCAAAAAATTTTAGATATTTATCTTGAAGAAGAACATTTACATAAAAATTTAAAATTATATTTAGAAAATATTAATTCTAATAAACATATAATATATACTTTTTCAAATATTTTAGATTCCATTTTTGGTGTTAAAAATGAAATAAAAAAAATTGAAAACCAAGAATTTGGTTTATTTTCAAAAGAAAAGACAAGAAATTTTTTTGTAGATCAATATAATTCAGAACGTGCTATTGATGAATTAATTTTAGATTTTTACTCAAATGAAAATTATAATTTATGTGTATTTCATTTTGATGTTTATGATTGTATTCATTTAAATCATATTAATTATTTAATTGAAAATAATGAAAATTCCTTGAAAGAAATAATAGATACAAAATCAAAAGTTATTCTCTTTATTATTCATTTAAAAAGAATATCAACAGAAAAAGAAAACAATAATATTGAAAGAAATGAAAGAATACATAATGAATATTTAATTTCTCATTTAACAGAATGGAAACAATTTTTTATTGATAATTTAAATGGAATTGATTTAAGTTTAAAAAAAATATTTGAATCTTCAAATATTGAATTATTCAATAATAAAGATTTAATAGATTTAAATGAAGAATTTACAAAAGATTTATATCATGCATTTACATTAATATCTTATAATTATAAAATTAATTTTAGTGATATAAAAAATGAAGATTATATTCAAAAAATATGTGAATTAATTGACAATGATGAAAAACTAAAATCCAGCATTCAAAATTTAATAAAAAATAAAATTGAATGTATTAAAGATAATATTATAATGAAAATATTTACTGATTATAATTTTGAAGGTAACGATGTTGATTTAATTTCAGTAATAATTAAATATTTAAAATCATTTTATAATATGGTTCTTACAAACAACCTTATTCAACTTGAAAAATATAATATTTTATCAACGAAGTTATTAAATGAAGAAGAAATGAAAAATGAATTTTGGGATAATATTTATTTAGATTATATTAATAAATTTGATTCTTCTTCTGAAAATTCTTCTACTTTTTCCCAAGTTGTGAAAGTTAATTTAATTTTAGGAATTTCCTATCCTTGTTGTATAGTTGTTTTTAATGAAATTAATAAGTATACAAATACTTTAATTGAAAATTATTTAGAGAATGAATATAAATTTAGATATGAACAGTTAGAAAATATGAAAGAGTATTTTGATGAAAAACAAAATCTTGAAAATAATATACAAAATGAATTTGAGAAAAAATATTTTTCAACATTATTTAAAAATAAAGAAAACAATTTAAATAAAAATAAATTAGAAGAAATTTTATTCAAAGATTATATGATTTATTATTTATCTAAATCAAATAAGAATTTTTCAAATAAAAATATATTAAATTTTTTTAAATGTTTATTTGAATTATTTCTAACAAGAAAAGAAAATGAAAACAATGATGATAATTATGAAAAAGAAGAAGAAATTCCAATTTATTCTTTTAAACATTTAGCAAATTTTGTTTTATTTATTGAATCATATAAAGACTTCATTTATCCTGTATGTGAATTTATTTGTTCTTTAGATTCATACATAAATGATTTTTTAAAATCTGTCATTTCAACAATTTCATCTAAATATTTTAAAATGAGAAATAAAATTTCATATGTAAATGATATATTCTTTAATATATTTGAATCTGTGATTTACTCTATTCTACACATTAATCTAGAATTTAAAGAAATAATTGATGAAAATTTTGAAAAATTGTTAGATGAAATAAAAATTTTATCACATATTTTAATGAAAGCAAATATTGAATTAGGTTTAACATTAAAGCAAATTTTATATTTATTTGATTTTATTCAAGTTAAAGAAATTTTAGGTAAAAATGGGATTCCATTAAAAGAAAATTTACAAAAATACTCTAATATATTAAAAAAACAAAATAAAAAATATTTGTTACCTAAATATATGAATGAAAATGATATAAATCAAAATATAGAAGAACAAAATGAAAAAGAAATTATTAAAGAAGAATTTGATTTTTTGAATGAAAAAATCTCTCATTTAAAAGAATACCAAGATTTAATTGTAAAATTATTAAATAATAAAATGAAAATATCAAAAAATGAAGAATATAGAGTTGAATTATTAAAAATTTTATGCTCAAATAATTTATTTATAGTTAAATCAAAAATTATTTTTGAAACAATTCTTAAAAAATTTAGATTTTGTCCAATAAATAAGGAAAAGAAAGAAAATAATAAAAATGAAGAAGAAGAAGAAGAAGAAGAAGAAGAAGAAGAAGATGAATATGATGATGGAACTGGAGTAACATTTTTACATGAATTTGAAGAGGAAAAAAACAATTTAATGATACAATTTTTAAATCAAACAAATAATATTTGTTTAGATGAAATTTTATTGTCATTATTTGATGGGAAATTTTCAAATTATTTTGAACATAAAAAAGCAAAAGAAAATTTAATATTAAATCAATCTTTAGATATTTTAAAAAAATGTGTTAATTACATTGAAAATCAAAAATGCAAAATTTCAGAAAATAATAAATTAGGAATTTTATATTGTATTTCATATATCAAATATTATTGTTATCATTTTAGTAAAATTGTTTACGATGAAGAATTTGAGGAATTACCCAAAAATGAAATTTATGGGTTTTTGAATGGTTCAAGTGAATTTAGAAAAATAATTAAGATATATATACTTAAAATATTAAATTTGATTATTATAGGTAATTATAATACATTTCATGATTTTATAAATGAAAAACAATTATTTTCCAATGATTTTGATTTTAATGAAAAAGTTCCATGTTCTTTAAATTTTTTATTTATTCAAAATGATACGTATAATTATTATAAAGATTTAAGAAAAAAATATGTTTTATGTAAGATGGAAAACTATAGAACAACAAAAAATATATTAAAAAGTATAAATGAAAATCAAATACTAAGTTTTTATGATTTATTAATAAATGAAGAAATATCAAATATTCAAACTAATTTTAAAGATGCTTTTCATAATAAATTATCTCGTTTTACTTTAGATATTTTAAATAAACTTAATTTGCCATCTCTTTCCAAAAATCTTATTTCTATTTACTCTAATTACAATACTTTGAAAAAACAATTACCTTCAATCCAGAAGATATCTTTAGAAAATTATGAAATATTATTATATTCTCACAAATTCTCTTTAATATGTTCTTTTTCAAAACAAAATTCAATTTATTCAAAAATACTTAATCGTGACATACTAACTAATATATCAAATATATATATTCCAGGAGGGGAACCAAAATATTCACCAATTATAAAATCAACTGAACAAATTCAAAAATATCTTCAAAATGGAAATGATGCAATTTATATGTGTAGCTGTTATTTTTGGTATACTATTGGTAATTGTGGAAGGCCAACTGAAACTTTCAAATGCAAATTTTGTGGACAAACTATAGGAGGAACTTCTCATATTTTAGAGAAGAGACCAGGACATGTTAGAATTGTTAAAGAAAATCAAATTCCAAATGATGGTACTAACTATAAAACATTAAATCAATTGATAGCAGAAGCTGAAAATGAAAAAAAGATCCAAATAAAAGGATTCACAAAAGTTCCAAAAAACTTTTTCTTTGAACAAGAAAAAAAAGTCAGAAATATGAGTAATGTCACATATAGAGTTTTGAGTTTTATTTTTTATTCCTGTATTTATTATAATGAGAAAATAGGATATTTAAAATCAGAAGATTTACATAATTTTTACTTTTCTGATGAAAATGAACAGAATAAATCTATTGAATATATTTTAATAGAAACTTGGAAAATTTTAAAAGAAGAATTATTAAAAAGAGAAATTGAAAATATTCAATGTTTTATAAATATGATAATCCCAGAAATTTCAAAAATTATATTTGATAATGATAAAACTATGACCAATCCAGATGAAAGATTTGCTTTCGAAGATTTATTTAATCAAGTAATAGAAAAAGCAATTTTAAATTATCAAGATTATTATATTATTTATATAAAAAACAATAAAGAAATACTTGAAATGAAAGATGATAATATTAAATCAATATTACAAGAAACTTCTGATTTAACTTCTTTATCCCCTAAAATTTATCCTTTAATTAATTATTTTACTGCAACAAATTATCCTAATTATGAAAAATTTTTAGACCAATTGAGTTTAGTTGCAAATTTTGAAATTCAATATCCAGTTATTTCTAATTATTTAAATATTCAAACAGAAAACATAAAATTTTTAAGTAGTTTTCATAAAATTAATCCATTTGTTACTTATATGCTAGATAAATATTCAAATAAAATTTCAAGAGAAGAAGCAAAAAAAATAAAAATAAAAGAAGAATTGGAAAAGAATGAAGATATGAAAAAATTATTTAATAATTTTAAAAAAGGGTGGGAAAAAATTTATAATGATTTATCGAATTATGATTGTCATGGTCAATTACCTCCAAAAAATATAAATGAAAATGATTGTTTAGCTTATTGTTTAAATGATAATTTAGAAGATGATTACGGAAAATATATTGCAACTGCATATAAAGATATTATTACTTATCAAAATTCATTTTTAAAACCTTTAATTGAAAATAATTCAAATAATGAATATTTATATCCTTATTCAAATCAAATTAAGAAAGAAATTATTGTTCAGAGAGCAAGTGAAAAAGAAGTAGTTTCTTTAAAAATTAAGAATGATATTTTTGAATCATTTGAAAATTTAATATATTGTTTTTCATTCAGAAATTGTTTTAAAGAAAATGGAGATATTTATTATTTAAATTATAAAGAAATTAAATTTGATTTTTTTTCAATTGAAGTTGAACTTTCAAAAATTATATTGCCTGAAAAGAGATTATTTTCAAATGAACAAAATCAAGATTTTATTATTTATGCTTTTGAAGGATTTAATGAAAATGAATGTATAATATTAAATTTCAAAGAAAAAATTAAAGAAGTTAAAATATTATCAAATGAAGAAAAAGCGAATTTATCAAATTTAATAGAAAGAATCGATTATAAATTAATTTTATTTAACTTACAATCATTATTCTTATATTTTACAAATAAAAGAAATATTTTAGGAGATGAAGTATTAATTGATGAAATTAATCAATTACCAAAAAAAATAGTAAAATTAGATGATAATTTTATTAATATTTTCCAACTTCCCC
>JAEEGK010018689.1_pt1 | contig 14968 bp, 9 predicted proteins | sample 8958771 | NCBI WGS metagenome assembly JAEEGK01 (sample SAMN16246547, study PRJNA631951) | gut metagenome | biome: gut microbiome; feature: rumen; material: SC-attached | host: Bos | place: Iran: Karaj | collected 2018-10 | reverse complement strand
TTATTGTTGAAACTTATTAGGAAAATTTTATAAAAATAAAATTATAATATTTATAAATACATATTAAATTTTTTTAAAATAAATGGATTTCATATAATTTAGTATAATAATAATAAAATTAATATAATAATATTTTCTTTATTTATATTTAAATAATTTATAATAAATATTTAATGCTGTTATTTAAAAAAATAATTAATTAAAAAATGATAACACAACAAAAATCTATTGAACTTTCAACTACATCAATAATAGATTCAAATTTTGAATGGTTCTCTAATGCAAAAATATATCAAGTTTTTACTGATAGATTTGCTGGATATAAACAAAATTATACTGAAGAAGAATTAAAAAAAGGTCTTATATATGGAAATTTAAAAGCATTAATAAATAAATTAGATTATATAAAATCTTTGAATTTCAATATGATATGGATTTCTCCTTTTTTTGTAAATCAACCAAATGGTTATCATGGTTATCATCCTGTTAATCATAATCATGTTGATCCAAGATTTGCTTATGGAGAAGCCATAATAGACCCTGAGCAAGGAGATCTCAACAAAGAAAACGATATGGAATTAAAAACAGGAGCTGATTCAATTTTAGAAGAGTTAATAAATGAAGTACATAAAAGAGATATGAAAATAATGATGGATATGGTTCCTAATCATGTTCATTGTACTATGCCATTTTATGAACAAAGTTATAAAGATATAAATAATAAATATCATTTATGGTTTTGTTTTAAAGATCATAACAAAGAAAATATTGAAAAACAAAAATTTAATGAAGAAAAGATTATTAGAAAGGAAAAAAGGAAAAAAGAAAATAAAGATAGAAAAAAAACAGAAAAAGAATTAAGAAAAAAATATACAAATGAAGGTAATGAAGAAGAACTTGCAAAATTAGATAAAGAAAAAAAAGCAAATAAAGCTAAGTTTTATGAAGAAAGTAAAAAAAAATTTTTAGAAGACCATCCAAATAAAACTGAAACTGATTTCATAGAAATATATTTAAAAAATGAAAGTAAACGTGATGAAAAAAAACAAAAAAAAAAGGCAGAAAAAAATTTAAAAAAAGAAGGTAATGAAATAAATACAAATGAAAATGATTCATCAGATTCAAGTGATTATTCCTCTGGTTTAGAATTTGAAGAAACTCCTTGTCATTTTATGCATTTTTTAGGATTTGATGAATTAATAAAGCTTAATTTAGATTTTGAACCTTGTGGAAATTATATGATAAAAGTAACTAAAAAATGGGTTAAAATGGGATTTGATGCAGTCCGTATTGATCATTGCACTGGACCTTCAATGAAATTTTTAAAAAAATTAACAGATGAAGTTCATAAAGATTTTCCAAAAGTTCCTATAATTGGAGAATGTTTACCTTTTAGTAGTGCTGCTTGGTCCGAAACTTTATTATCATGCAAAAAAGACCAGTTAGAAAAAGTTTTAAATCAATCATATGATTCATTAGTTGCTTTAGATGAAATGTTTATGGAATATGTTGGAAATTTAGATGGTTTAATTGATTTTGTTTATCAAGGTTATTTAAATAATTTATGTGATGGAAAAATAACTGAAGATGCATTTGAAAATTTATTAAAAATTCATTATGATAAATATCAAGATAAAAAATTTATTTTAATGAGAGTTTTTGATTCTCATGATTGTGAAAGAGGATTATTTAAATGTGGTCAAAATAGAACTAAATTTCAATCAATTTTAAAAAAATTATTTAAAGGATTTAAAGGAAGAAATGATCCTTTTGTAATGTATTATGGAACTGAAGATTATATGACTCAATTATCAGATAATAATTCCCAAGAATATGGGGATTGGGCTTGTAGACAACCTATGCAATTTAATTATGAATTTATGAGAAAATTAATGGGTAATGAATAAATGTAAATAAATTTTATTACAAATCTAATTTTAGATTATTAATATAAAAATTATTATGATTTAAATATATTTAAATTTAAAGGTAATAATATATTAAATATTAAAATTAATTTTAAATAAACTTTAATTTATATAATTAAATTAAAATGTATGGAAATGTTGGATTACCTACAGCTAGAGGCTCAGGTACAAATGGATATATTCAAAGAAATTTATCATTTATTAAAAAAAAATTTAAACTTGGAAATTATAAAGAAATTATTAATCAATTTCAATTAAATCCTTTACAATCTAAAAAACGTATAGATAATGAAATAATTGAACATGAGATAAAATACAAAATTGAAATGGAATTATATGATTTAAAAGAAAAATTAAAAAATGATGGTGTAAATGACATTGAAATAGAAAATCAAATTAAATTAAAAAGAGAAGAATTAAAAAATAAATTATTAAAAAATAATAATGAATTCATAGATAAAAAAGAAACACATTCATCAAATAAACTTAAAACAAGTAAAATGGATTTAATAAAAAATGCATTAAAGATAAAAGAAGAATATAAAATAGGAGAAGCATTTGACACAGAATTACAAGAAAAAAAAAAAAAAGAAAATGAAGAAAAAAAATTATTAAAATTATATAACCAAAAACAAAATGAAAAAAAAAGAAATTTATCTGATGGAAATTTAAAAGAAAAAATAAATAATAAACAAAAATATACATATTCAAATATAATAAATAAATCTAGAATTAGAAGTAGAAGTAATAGTAAAAATTATAAACACAACAAACACCACAGAATAAAATCAAAAGAAAAATATCATGAAAAAGAAAAGAAAAAATCTTATAAAATACATCATCATTATCACAAAGAAAAAAGAAAAAAATCTTTTTCTAATTCAAAAACCATATCTATTAAAACATCATCATCAAAAACAATTAAAGAAGTTTTTGATTATAATGATTTATAATTAATTTTTTATTTTATATAAATATAAATTAATTTAATTATTATAATAGATTAAATTTTAATTTATTTACATTAATAATAATAAAAAATTATTAAAAAATATAATATAAAGTTTATTTTTTTATATATTTATATAAAAATGTCAAAAAAAGGACAAACAAAAGCAACAACAGTGAAAACAACTAAAACAACAAAAAAAACAATTTTTAATCCAGAAGATACTCAAGTTTTTACTAATGCTCTTAATTTATTTGATACTCAAGGAAATGGTAGATTAGATATTGGTGAATTACTTAATTCAATGGAAGCTTTCAAATTTGATAAAACTAATCCAGGTATCTATGACCTTTTATCAGAATTAGATACACCTGAAGCCAAAAAAAATGGAGGTCTTACTTTAACTGAATTTACTACTGAAATTAATGATAGATTAGGTGATACCAAATCAAAAGAAGGAATTAAAAGAACCTTTGAATTATTCTCTGATGGAGATGTTATTACTGTTAATTCTCTTACTAAAAGTGCAGAAGATTTAGCAAATGATATTTCACCAGATGAAATTAGAAGCTTAGTTGAAAAAGCTGCAGATAATAATCAAGATATTCCTTATGAAGAATTCTATGAAATTATGACTACCAGTATTGTCTAAAAAAATAAAAAATATTGATTTTATTTAAATAAACATTATTTACTTTATTTAATAAAAAACATTATTTATTTATATTATTTCTTTTTTGTTTTTAAGATTATTTTTCCACAAATTTTTAATTTTATTTTATTTAACTTAAATACATTTTATTTTATTTAAATAACAGATATTCATTTATAATAATTTAATTTATTATTTAATTTATGTTAATAAATTATTCGTAAATAAATAATTATGAGTTTACATTTTAATGAGTTTAAACAAATGTTTTCTAATAATTCATTATATTTAAATAAATTAAGTTCAACAAGACAAAAACCAAAAAAAAATAAGTTTAATAATAAATTGGATAATAAATTTTTAATTAAGAAAAAAAATTCAAATAAAATAATAAAAAAAGGAAATATAACTTTATCATTATATAATAATATTAATATTATAAATAATAAAAGTGGACATAAAAGTATTAGTTGTTCAAATAAAAAAAAAGCTAATTTTAAGAGTTATTATTCAAATAATTATAATTCAAATTTTATAAGTTCACAAGGTTCATCAAACAATATTTCTCTTTTATCAAAAAATAAAGAAAAAAAATTAAGTCCAAATAATACAAATGATTCAACAAAAGGAGTCACTGATTTATTGTTATCTCCATCAAAAAGCAGTAAAAATATTATATTAAATCAAGAAATGCAAAAAATAAAATTAAGATGTAAAAATTTATTAGAAAAATATGATAATTTTGTAAAATTTCTAAAATTAGAAAATGAAAAAAAATAATAATTAAATTTGTATTGTTTTAAATAATATTTTATTTAATTATAATTTATATATCATTTAAATATTGTTTATAAATGAGAAAATAAATAAATATTTATTTTTCAAATTATATAAAATAAAATTATCTTTTAATAAATGAAATTAATATTATTGAAATTTCATAATATCATAATCAAATAAAATATAATTAATGATTGAATAGTGTTAATATTTTTAATATTAAAAAATTTTTTTAAAAATTAATGTAATAAAATTATAGAAATAAATTAAAAAATATTATCATTTAAATTTTTAAGAATTTTATTATTATATTCTATTGTTATTTTCCAAATAAGAAATAATTACATAATTTAAAAAATTTCTTTTTAGTTTCATAAAATTCAACAGAAAGCCATTCAAACAAATGAATATTTTATTCTTTATTAATAAATATTATTAAAAAAAAAAATTATATTTAAAAAAATATTCAATATATATTTATATTTTCCTTATAAAAAAGGAATAGTTTTTTTGAAACAATACATAATTTATATAATTATTGAAAAATAATTGATTTTAATTCTTTGTTTTTGAATGAAGAAAAAAATTTTAGTGAAATATGGATTTATTTATTGTGTAATATGAAAATGATTGAAACAATATAATATTTAATATAGGTATTATTAAAACAATTATAAAGAAAAATAAAGAAAATTTATTTAAATAATATCAAAATTTATTTTTTAGATGAATTAATTTTAATAATGAGATATTTGTGATATAACACAAATGTTATTAAGCGTAAATGATATTCAATGATAATGTTAATAAAAATATAACAAAAAATATAAAAAAATTTTGAAAAAATGTTTTATGAATGAATGATTGATAAGTTTTCAAATTATAGACAAAAAAATATTATATTTAAAATATATTAAATAAATATAATATCAATAAAAGTTTTATTTGTTTTATTTCATCAAGAATGAAGAAATATCCTTTAGATTATTTATTCATCAAATCTTATATATAGAAATAAAATATTATAAAAAGTTGTAAAAAAAATCAAAAATTATTGGGTTTATTTTTTGAGTTTAATATAATTAGAGTATTTTTTTATTATATTTTTTTTTATGATATATAGAAATATTTTATAATTAAAATTAAATATTTACAAAAGTAAAATTTTATTGGTGATGATTAAATAAAAATTATTTTTCTAATATTTAGATTAAAAAATAAAACAATTTTTAAGAATAAATATTTTTTGTATAATTTAAAGCTATATTAATAATTTCATAATATTCATCAATTTTAAATGGTCTTTCTAAAATTGGATTATCATATGAATTAAAGTATTCCCAAACAGCAATATCTCTTAATGCATTTAAAATTATACTGAGTTCACCTTCAGGTTGTTTTCTGTATTGAATAGCAGTACTGATTCCTGGAAAACTTGCACCTAAACCACATATATCTTTTATTAAACTTTCAAATTCTGCATATTGATTATCATAAACCATTGAAGGATCCTTTTTTTGAGTCCATATATTTACAGCACATCTTGCTTCAAAAGCCATATCAAAATCAACAGCACCTAAAATTTGATTAAATTTTTTTGCATCATTTATATCCAATATTATAAAATTATCTGGATGAGAATTACAATGACATTCGTTTTCACAATGATCTATATATGTTCCCCATAAGCATCCACTTCTATGAATAAGTGAAAGAACTCTGCCACTTTCATATCCAATTTGTGCAAATAATTCAGCCAAATTTCCAAAATTAAAAATTTTATTATTTAGAGTAAAATTTATTTGTTTTAAATGTTGAATTAATTCTTTACTAGGAATAATTCCATTTGAAATTAATTTTTCATAATCATTCGACACATATGTATAATTTGCTTTTTTTTTAAAATTATTATATAATTTTTCATTTAAATTAATTATATTATTTGGTATTTTACTAATTTTTGAAAAAGTTTTTATTTTATCACCCAATTCTAAAATATTATATTTTTTATATAAATCTTTTATAATATTTACTGCATTTGAAATATTTTCATTATCAATATGATATAATATTTGTTCTATTCCATTTAAAAGATGAGTTTCTAATCTTTTATCACCAAATGTTTTATGAATAATAACATGTTTTTGAATTTTAGGAGTTTCATCACCTTCAACAGTATTATATATCCATATTCCTAAAGGAATATTTCCCATTTGAATATTCAATTGTTTTGAATTATTGATTAATAAATTTGTTATATATATTTCAGTTAAAGAAGTATTTTCAAATGAACAACCTCTTATTTCATAAATTTTATCATTTCCATTATAATGACATGATTTTGTTTCTCTTAATGTAAAACCAGGAAAATTAATATCAGAATTATTTAAATACATTCCACATCCTTTAAGTCTAATTAAATCAGTATAATTATTTAAATCATTAGAAGGAATGTATATATAATCATTATCTTCTGCAATAATCCAATCTTTATTGTCATATTTATTTTTTAAAATTTTATTACAAGTTAAAATTGCAGAACGTGCTCCAGAACGAAATGCTTCAACAATAAATTTTGAAAAGGGAGAAGATTTATTTTTAATTGGTGCAAAACCAGGAATAATTTTATTTGAATCATAAGTTGGAAATGTAGCTGGCATCGCACTTAAAATAATCTTCAAAGAATTTTTATCAGAAGAAGGATGAACAGATAAAATATTTAATATCATTTGAGCATCTGTATCTGTTGAATCTAATGGTGGATTAACAATTTTGGTTGGAATATATTTTCCTGGAATGGGAACGACATTGACTTTTTCAGTATTAATCATATATTTATATATTTTTGAATTAAATAAATAAATTGTTTATAATAATAAAATCATATTTAATTAATATAATAATTATATCTAATTAAAAATTAGAATTAAAAATAAACAAATAATTTATTATTAAAATTTAGCAATAATAAATAAAATTTTAAAAGCTTTTATTAGAATAAGTAATATTTACATAAAATTTAAAAACAGTTAAATTTTTATTTTATTTTATCTAAATATTAAAAAATGATAAATTATAATTTAAAATATTTATTAATAGATTTATTTTAATAAAAAATATAATAATATTTATTGTTAAATTTCAAATTTATTATAAATAATATTTTATATTTATATTTTTATAAAAAAATAAGATACAAAAATAATATTTTTATAATAAAATAATTAAAAAAAAATAATTTATTTAATGAAACTTAATAAGTTTAAAATAAATAATCTTTATTTTAATTTTTTTAATTATATAGTATAATTTTAATTTTTTTTATTATTTTAAAATATATAAATTGTGCAATGTATTACCTAATCGATGAAACATTAGTCAGTATCAATGAAATAAATAAATTGAATACTGACAAGCAATTTGTTTGTGTACTTACTTATGAAGAGTGGTTGGAATCAAATGAAAAATTTGATATGGGAATTGATATTGAACCACCAGATACAACAAATATCCTTGTAACTAAAGCTGAAGCAAATTATGATTCTATAACTGGTTCGTTTTGTATTCCAAACAGAGATAATCTTTCTGATATTAATATAAGTTTTGCATTTGCTTTAGATGAAAAAGGAATTGTTTTTATTGATGATAGTGGAACAGTTAATAAAATTATAAATGAAATTATTAAAACAAAAAAATGGAAAATGCCAAGTCTTGAACGTTTTATTTTTGATTTTTTAGAACAAATTGTAAAAAAAGATCTTTTAATTATGAATAAATTTGATCAAGAATTAGATTCATTAGAATTTGAAATAATTGAGCATAAAATGATTGAAAATACAAAATTAAATCATATTAATACTATTCGAAGCAATATTAGAGATTTAAGAAATAATTACGAACAATTATTAGATTTTTGCCAAGTAATGGAAGAAAACGAAAATAAATTTTTTAAAGAAGAAAATTTAAGATATTTCAAATTATATTATAATAAAATAGAAAGATTAAAAGATGTTTCTTCTTCAATACAAGAATATACTTATCAAATAAGAGATTTATATAAGTCCCAAATAGATATTAAGCAAAATAGAATAATGACAGTATTAACCATTGTAACAACAATATTTACACCACTTACTTTGATTACTGGTTGGTATGGAATGAATTTTAAATATATGCCTGAATTAGAATCTCAATTTTCATATCCAATATTAATAACAATAAGTATTTTAATTGTTATATGTGAATTTATTTTTTTTAAAAAATGGCTATGATTTTAATTTATTAATTATATAGCTATTTTATTTATTATTTTATAATTAAATTAATGAATACTATTAAATTTATTTATATTTAGGAAAATAAACAAATTTAGTATAAATTTGTATTTTTAATTACATATTTGTAATATATAAAAATAACTTTTTTATATTTTATTATTATATTAAAATATATATTTATTAATTGTATTATATATTTAATTAATATTATATAAATATATATAAAAATATTAAATTGTTTTATAAAATTTTATTTAAATTAATATAATATTAAAATATATATTAAAGATATAAAAAATAAAATAAATAGATTTATTATGATTTTAAAGCTAAAATAATAAATTTTTATAATATTAATTAATTTTGTTAAGTTTTATAATTTAATTATAAAATAATAAATTATAAAATTTATATATAAATTTTATAATAATAAAATATGTCAAAAAATATTTTTAATTTAAAAGCCCATGAATCTGGTATTTTTATTAAATTAATAGTTATTGGTGGAGAAAATATTGGAAAAACAACATTTTTATCAAAAATTAATGCATTAAATTCAACAGAAAATCATAATATAAAATTATCTGATAAATTACCAATTTTTTCAAATATAAAGGAATATTTGTTAAATTCATTAAAACTTTTTATTCAAGGATTTATTCCTGAACCTCCAAATCAAATTGAAAAAAAAATTGATCCTGAAGAAGAATTTTCTAGTGATGAAGAAATAAAAATGCAATTTAATATAGATTTTAAAAATACAAAAAAATCAATTATAAATTATATATTATCAACTGATAATTTAAAAGATATTAAATGTGAAAACATTTTTGTTTTTATGTATGATTTAAGTGATTATTCATCATTAGAACAGTTATTTATTTTTTTTGAAAGTTTAAATAATAAATTCGAAATGAAAAATAATGATATAAAATGTTTTTTAATTGGAAATAAAAATGATAGAAAAGTTATATTAAATTCTGAACAAAACAATAAATTAAGTAATTTTATTAAAAAATCTAATTTTATAAGAAGTTTTGAAATATCTTCTAAATTAAGTTTTAATTTTAATAAATTTTTTCAATTATTTATTGAAGAAATTTTAGATAAAGAATACACTTATGATAAAAATAAATTTATTAAAATTTTAAATAATAAATCATTTTTTTCTAAATCGAATAGAAATGATTTGGTTATTAAAAATAATAATCCTGAACCTGGTCAATATAACATTAATGTTTATTCATTTGATGATTTGAAACAAAGAAATGAATGTTTTGATAATAAAAAAAATAGATTTGTTGTTAAAATTTTTGCTGATAAAAAGGCACCTAAATTTTCGAGATTAAGATATAAAGAAATTGATGAACAAGAAGAAGAAAATAAATTAATATATAGACAACAAAAAAAAATACCTAAAGAAAATTTTTCCTTTTCTAATATAGGAGTTTTTGTATTAGATAATGGAAATAAAGGAATAAGTCTCTCTGGAAGTAAATCAAATAATGATTATAATTTATTAAATGAAAGAAGAAAAAAAAGCGAAGAAAGAAATAAAAAATTTTATTCTAATTTATCAGAAAATAATTTAAGTGATTTAAGTTATAATTTTAGTAGTAAAAATATTAATGATGAACAATATTTTTCTGATAGTATAAATAGAAAAAGATTATTATTATCAAGTAAAAATAATGAACGTATTAAATCAGCAGAAAAATATAATAAACTAATGGAAGATAATAAAATAAAATTAAATAATAATTATAAAATAAAATCAGCAAAAATAATGTCTAAATATCAAAACTATAATCCTATTCAAGAAAAAAAAAATAATAAAAAAAGATATTTAGATATTATTTTTGGAAATAATATAAATCATATCAATAGTATAAATAATTTTATTCAAAAAAATAATAATAAACAATCAAACGAAAATTATCCTAATATGTATGATATAAGAGGAAATATGTTAAATCCAAATATTGGAAAATCAATTACAAGTAGAAAACCAATAAAAATTAATAATAATAATAATGCAGAATTTTTATATATAAAGGGAGATTTTGATAAAATTAATAAAAAAGAATATTCAGGAAATTATTATCCAAGAATAAGAGATTTAGTTATAAAAAATTATTCTTCTCCTATAAAAGAAATAGATGAAAATAAATTTGAAAAATATAAATATAATCGTGAAAATAATAATGAAAAATTAAATAATTTAAATTTATTTTTAAATGAAGAATTAATTAGAAAACAAAGACATGAAAATAATATGAAAGAAATAAAAGAAATAGAAGAAGAACATTATAATTTTCTATATGAAAAATATTATAAAAATAGTAAACCAATTCCTGATTATAATTATATTAAAAATAGAAGTCCTATTTATAGCATTCAAGGAAAACATGAAAAGAAACAAAAATTATCTGAATTATATGGAATGTCAATTCCTATCGATAAAAATGAAAATGATATTGAATATATTATTAATCCAAATTTTAATTACTTAAAACCAAATTTACCTTCATATAGTTTTAGTAAACAAGAAAGATTTAATTTAAAAAATTATGAAAATTTAATAAAAAATAAAAATAAAAATAAAAGAAATGAAGATAAAATTTTAATAAATTCTTATGATAATCAATATTTATATGATGAAAAAAAATATTTGCCTATTTCTTCAAATTTAATGAATGATGAAAACAATTCAAATATAAATTTTCATGATAATTATAATTCAAATAATTTCACAGAAGAAATTTCAAAAAATAAAAGAATAAATAGTCATTTAAATATTTCTTCAAATGAAAAAATTTCAACAGATCATCAATCTGAAAATTAAAAATAAAATTATTATTATTATTTTATTCAAAATTTTATCTATAATAATTTCATAAACAAAAATTTGAATAAATTAAATTTATACAAATATAAATAATATATATTTATATTAAAAATTTTATTATATATAATTATATTTATTTAATTGATTTAATTTTCTTTCATTAATTTGTTCATCTAAAATCATTCTATATTTTTCTTGTTTTTCTAATTTTTGTTTTTTTTCATTTCTTTCATCTTGTAAAAATAAAATATGTTCATTATTTAAATTTCTTCTTTCAATATCTTTTTCCTCTTTTTCTTTCATTTTTGCATTATAATGATGAACAACAACTTCATTATTTGCATTTTTTATTTCTAAAATTTTATCATATTTTTTTTTTCTAAATTCCAAAAATTCTTTCATTTTTTTTTCTTGTTGTTCTCTCCATTCTCTCATATATTTAAATTCATCCTTTTTGTTTTCCTTTTCATTAATTTTATTTAAAAATTGTTTACATAATTCATAATTATGAGCTCTTTTTTTTAATTTATTTTCAATTAAATTGTCATTTTTTAAAGGTTGAGCATAATGAATATTTGATATAATATCATAATCAGTTGTTTTATTAATAGGTAAAAAAAAATTATCATAAGAATAATTATGAGTTAATTTATTTTGTTCATTATTTAATGAATAATTATTTCGAGATTTATTTAATAAATTTTTTTCTTTTTCTTTCTCTCTTAATTCTAAATAGGAATTAAAATTTTCCATATTTTCAAAATTTTTTTCATATTTTAATAAATTTTTTTTTATTTTTATTTTTTCTTGTTCTTCTTTAAATTTTTTGGCAGATTCAGAATATAATTGACCTAAATATTTTCTTTTAATTTTATTATTAGATAATCCATTATTTTCTTTATCATAAGTTAAATAATTTGAAAAACTTTTAACACTATGATTTCTTGAAATAACTTGATCATTTAATCTTTGATTGTTATTATTTATGCTTGGAATTATGATTTCATCATTATCTTTTTTTTCTTTAAAAATTTTATTTTGATATAAATTTATATTATTAGAACCTTTTGATTTTTTTACTTCTAAATTTTTATTAGGAAATTTTTTTCTAATTATATCTAATATTGCTATTTCAATAGGCTTAAATAATTCATTTGGAGATAAAATCAAATCTTTTTCCGAAATTAAATTATCTATTTCAAATTTAATCATATCTTTAGAATAACCTATTGTAAAAAATATATTATTATATTTCATATATAAAGCGTCTGTTAATTTATTTATTAAATATGAACGAGTTCCTTGTATTAATTTTTCGTTTTTATCATTTGATTTTATTTGTATTTGTTTATTATTAAAATTCATTAATATTTTATTATTTTTTTAAATAATTAAATATATTTATTTGTTAATTAATATTAAATTATAAAATTTTTATTATTAAATATAATAAAATATTAAAAATAAAATAAAATATTATTTTATTAATTTATGATTTTTTAGGGCATTGAAAAAAATATTAAATATTAATATTATTAATATCTATATAAAATTTTATATTTTAAATAAAAATAAAATTTATATAAAAATATAATATTAATAGCTATTAATTTAAACTATTAAAATATAATTATATGAAAAGTAATGAAATTATATTATAAAATATATTTTTATAAATAATTATTATATAATTATATAAGTAATATTTAAATAATTATTATATATTAAAAAATATGAATAATCCTTTTCAAGATATTCCTTTCCTTTTATCAAATAATTACTTAATGCAAAAAATGAATAATCAAAATCAAATTAATTCAGATTTAAATAATCAATCTAATAATATTAACTCTCCTCAAAAAAATAATAATTTAAATTATAATGTTTGGCCTGTTTTATATCCAACTCTTACAAATCCAAATTTTCAAACTCAAAATTTTTTATCCAATAATATCATTCCTCAAAATAATCTTTTTCAAATTAATCCAAATCAAAATAATATAAATAATTTAAATACTATTAATAATATGGAACAATCTTCAAATTTACTTTATTTGCCATTGCTTCAACAAAATAATATAAATAATAATAACTTTAATAATTTATTATATCAATCTAATTCATTGAATTATTTAAATAGCCCATTTTTTCTTAATTTAAAAGATCAAAATCTTAATAATAATAAAATAAATCAAAATAATGTAATTCCTATTTCAAATCCTTCTAATGATAAAAATTTAAATAATAATATGAACATAAATAACAATAATAAAATTATTTTAGATTCAGAACTTAATTTAATAAACAATCAAAATTCAAATAATTTAATAACTTTTGAAAAAAAATCTATTTTTACTCCAAAAGTTATAAAAAAAGATGAAATTGATTATACTTTATATAAAAATACATTAAATTCATTTGATAATCAAATAAAAATAGATGAAAAAAACATAAATAAAAATTTACAAAATAAAAATATTAGTACAGTAGTTAAAATTGATCCTACTTCATTAATTACAAGTAATAATATTGTTACAGCAGGGCCTGGAGCATCTGAATCAGATAGTGGAAAAATAAAATATTATAGATGTACTTTTAAAGATTGTAACAAAGTTTTTCCAAAAGAATGTAATTTAAAAGATCATATAAGAACTCATACTGGAGAAAAGCCATATAAATGCTCATTTCCTGGATGTAATAAATCATTTAGTCAACATGGTAATTTAAAAAAACATGAAAAAGTTCATATAGGAGATAAAAAATATTTTTGTGATTATCCAAATTGTGGAAAAAAATTTTCTGCAAGTTATAATTTAAAAATTCATTATAGATGTCATACAGGTGAAAAACCATATAAATGTTCATTTCCAAATTGTGGTAGATCATTTTATGATAAAGGAAATTTAAAATATCATGAAAAAACAATGCATATGGCTGAAAGTATAGAATATCCATATTCATGTGAACATATGGGATGTAATGCAAAGTTTAAAACACAAAAAGAAAAATTAGATCATCATGATGAAATGGAACCTGATTGTTTAGTTGAAAGACAAGAATTAATTAAATTATTACAACAATATAAATTATTATTAAAACATATTGTTAAAGAAAAAAATATTGATACTCAAAAAAACGAAGTAATAAAAAATTTAAAAGCCGTTTATGATGATGTTCAAAATAAATTAATTGATACAAATTTATTTAAACATTATTTAGGAAATAATTTTGAAGCTGAATGTGAAAATGTTGAAGAAAATAAAGAAGAAGATAAAGATACTGATTTAGCATCTTCTAAAGCAGAATAAAAAATTTTAAATATAATAAATTTAAAATATTATTAGAAATTTTAAATATTTTTATAAAATTTTTTATTATTTTAAATATATTTTATATTATTATCAAACATTTTTTATAATTAATTTTAAATAATAACTATTTATTAAAAATTTTAATATAAAAATATTTATTCAATTTAATTCATAAATTATAAATTGGGGATTGGGGATTGGGGATTGGGGATTGGGGATTGGG
>JAEEGK010018685.1_pt1 | contig 14971 bp, 9 predicted proteins | sample 8958771 | NCBI WGS metagenome assembly JAEEGK01 (sample SAMN16246547, study PRJNA631951) | gut metagenome | biome: gut microbiome; feature: rumen; material: SC-attached | host: Bos | place: Iran: Karaj | collected 2018-10 | reverse complement strand
GTTTGGGGTTTGGGGATTGGGCCCAATCCCCAATCCCCATTTTTAAGTTCAAAAATTTCTTTTTATATTTTTTTTCATTTATTTTTAATTATTTATTATATAAATTGTGATTTATGTTCCTTCTTAATTTATTACTTTCAAATTTATTTATTTCTATATATTCTGAAACCCTTTTTGTTTTTGAGCATTGTAGACATGGGGCTAGAGGAATGAAAGAATTAAAAAATGATACAGATATATTAAAGCAAAAATGGATTGGAAGCGAAGAATTATCTGCAATTGGTTTAAGACAACATTATTTATTAGGTTCATTAATGAGAAATCAATATCCTAAATTATTAGATTGGAATAATTACAACAATAAAGACATTTTTGTATATTCAACTCCAACTAATAGAACAATTATGAGTGCAAGAGCCCATTTATTTGGAATGTTTAATAATGACAATAATAAGATATTAACTAAAGAACAAAATAAGAAATCAATTCCAAATTATTTAAAAAATAATTCAAAAATTATAAATTTTATAAATAAAACTCTAAATAATTCATATATATTACCTAATAAAATTCCTTCTGAAATTCCTATTCATATTATTGAAAGAAAAGAAAAATTATTTCAATTTGAGAAAGATGATAATTGTATAGGTATTGACAATCAAAGAGAAAAAAATAAAAAAAAGAAAAGTGTAGAAAAGGTAATAAAAGATTTTAATGAAAAATATGGAAAAAAGTTAGTAAAATATTTAAATGAAAAAGATGAAAATTATTTTAAAAAATTAAAAAACATTCAACAAATAGCATTAGCTTTTATAATTAATAAAGTTGATGGAAGAGATTTATCAGAATTTCAAAATGAAACTGGTTTTAATTTAGATAATTTTTATAATGATAGTATGAATATTTTAATTCAAAAAAGTTTATATATCCAAAGTGGTGATGATGAAAATTTAATAGCTTTAGCAAGTTCAAGTGTTCTATTAAGATTTATTTTAGATTATATAACAAAAGCAGTAGAAAATGATAAAAATAATAAAAAAATTTATGATATTCCTAAATTTTTTCTTCTTTCAGCTCATGATACTACTATTGTAATGTCATCTGATCTATTAAATTTTCTATTTCATAGTGAAAGAAAATTTCCTTCTTTTGCTACTTCTCAAGTTTATGAATTAATTAAAGAAAATAATGAATATTACATTAAGCTAAATTTTAATGGAGAAGAACTTAAAAAAGTAAAATATGAAGATTTCAAAACAAAAATCGAAAAAGAAGCTTGGACTTTAGAAGAAACAGGTTATTTTTGTGGATTTTATAAAAAAACATTTAAAGGATGGAAAATATTAACATTAATATTTAGTATTTTATTGTTTTTAGTTTTAATTCTTTTAATAATGTCATGTATTAAAAGAAAAAACGAATATTATTATTTGGATTCAACTATATAATAAGTAATTTTTTAAAAATTTAATTATTTTTCAAAAACACCACTTTTTTACAAAAATTATTATTATTAAATTACAATAAAAGTTAAATTTAACAATCACTTTAAACAAAATAAGCTTAATAAAATACATTTAAATATGTTAAAAGAAAAATCTAATTTTAACTATAATAATTTCAAAAGATTCTTTGTTAATCAAATAAATGATTCATTTACAATAAATGTGATGGTTTAAAAAATATATATTATATTATATTTTAGAATTTAATGATAATTCCATATACAAATTAAATAAGTGGTGTTCAGATGTGATAAATTGAATTTTTTAAATTATAAATAAAACTTTAAGTTTTTAAAATATATATGAGAATAAAAATTATTTTCTTCTATTATTTATTTTTCAGCATGATGAATTATTTTACAATAAATTCTTATAGATGAAAAAAATATGATATAATAAATATGGATTTTTTTGGGTTAAGAAATTGGGAAAGAATAGATTATAATATGAAGAAAAAAAGAAGAGATAAATTTAACCCTATTTATTGTCAATTAGAACAATTTAATAAAAATGTAATGAATTAATATACAACAAAAAAAATATATTTTTAATAAATAAAAATTATATTAAAAAAATTAATGACTGCTTCAATTGAAGAAATAATAGTATTAGATGACCCAAAAGTAAAATATTTATTAACATTAACAGTTAGAAGAAATAAAAAAATATACATTACCAGAAAATTTAAATGAATTTGATAGAATAACTTATATAATGAAAAAAGGTTATGTATGTCAAAAAGATAATGTAATAAAAAATTTAACTTACTTATATTTTAAAAATTATCCTTATAACTGTACATTTATTTTTAGTTTAATAACAACAATTATGGAAGATATTGAGTTATATGATAAATCATCACAAATATTATTTAGTGAAAGTATTGGATTATTAGCACAAAAATTTTCAGAAAAAAGAAAAGATGATAAAAAGGAACATTCTAATGAATTAAAAATTATATTAAAACATTTTATGGTAGCAATATCCACATTAGAAAAATCAATAAGTGATGAATATGTTTCTCATTTTAATCAAATTATTGATATATTTTGTTCTAATAATTTTAAAATTATTTTAGATAAAGAATTAATAGAGTGTGCGATTTCTTTGGGAAAATTTGGACAAAGTTTTCAAAATAGAAAATTCTCTGTATATTTTTGTGTTAGTTTAATTAGAATTTCTAAAAAAAGAGAAGAAGATATTTATAATAGAGTCTTATTTTTAGCTGAAGATACTGAAAGAATAGTTAAATTTGAAATGGCTTATCATATTAGATTTATTATTGAACTAAATGATAGTAAATTTTGTCAAGATAAAATTATTAATTTTTTAAATTATTTTTTGGAAGATTGTGATATGAATTTTCTATTAATTACTTTCCAAAGTATTTTTTATTCTAATAATTTATCAAAATTTGATGAAGAATTTTCTTTTAAAGAAAATTTAATTAGTAAAATTTATGAAATCATATCAACAACTGATTTTTCAACTCTAACTTATGATTTTAATCTTATATCCAGCATTTTTTTGTCTATATTTGAATATTCTTATAATAATGGAAAAGGAGATAAAGATTTAACTCAAATAATAAAACAATATTTAAAAAATTTCTTCAACGTTCGAGAATTAAAAATATCTACAAATGTAATTGTAAATTTTAAAATCGATTATATATTACAAATTTTTGATAAAATATGTTTTATTTTTTGTAGAGAAAAAGACATTCAATTTTTAAATGAAATTTTTCCAATTGCTATGAAATATTACTTCCAAGAAAAAGAAAATATTGATATTTTATATAATATCCTTCATTTAATCATATGCAATATACCAAATGAATTATTAACAAAATCTTTTTTTAATAATATACTCTTTTTCCTTGAAGAAGAAAATAATGCATGTAATTCTCCAAATAATAATAATAATGGTTTATTATCTGAAATAAATACAGCATCAAATTCAATTAAAGAATTAAGTTCAAGTATAATGAATTCTCAAAATTATTTAAATAATAATAAAAAAGAATATAAAGAAATTTGGTTAAATAATTTTGATATAATAATGAAAAGAATGATAGAAATTGAAAATGATACTTTTATTAAATGTATTCTTACAAGATTTAATAGTTTTCTTGATATAATTAAAAGAAATAAAGAATGGAGAATTGGTCTAAAATTATTCCATTCCATTCAAATATTACCTAAATATATTATGCTAAAAAATATTAAGTATCCAAATTATGAAGATTATTTTCAAATTTTATTTATTTTTTCAAAAGAACTTTTAAAAAGTGAAAAAAATATTCTTATTGAAAAAGAAATTACTTTATTATTAGCTGAATTAATTCATTTTTCAAAAAATAGAAATGAAATATTAAATTATTTAAAAGATAATTTTCTATTAAATAAATCTTTTTACAGAAGGAGAATATATTGTTTATTCGGTGATTCAGCTTATGAAGTTTTTTCAAAAGAATTAATAAAAAAATATGATATTTATTCAAGTTTATTTGAAAATATTTTAATTAATGATATTCCTTTAATGCAAAGTTATATAATGAATATTCTTTTAAAATATGAAATATTTGAACAAGATATAATAAATAAAGTGAAATCTGTTTTGAATAGTGAAAGTAAAAATGATTCATTATTGAATATTTCATTAAATAAATATTTAAAAATAAGTGGAACTTATAAAAATATAAAAAACAATAATGATGAAAAAAAAATGGATATAGAAAATAAAATATTTGAAATAGAAAAAATCCAAAAAGAAAAAGAGAAAAAAGAAGATAATATATTTAAAAAACCAATAAAGCCAAAGTCAAAAATAAGTGGAATAGGATATTCAAGTAAAAAAAGTTCAAAATTAAGTTCAAAAATTCTTCAAAAAGTAGATGATAAAAACGGAAATAGAAAATCATCAATGAATACTAAAGAACAAGAAAATAAACTAAATGAAAATTTTCATAATTCTATTAATAATTCAAGTTCAAATATTCCAAAAATTAGAAAAGCAGGAACAAATAATTATTTCAATAAAAATTCTGGGACTCCAAAAAATTCAAATCATAAAAAAATATGATATCTGATATATATATATAAATTTTTTACCTAAAAGTTTTAATTTGTGTGGATTTTATTTTATAAAATTTTGTTTTAATATATTATAGTTATCTATAGATGTAATTATATATAAAATTCTTTTAAAAAATTAAAATGAAAAAATGTTAAAAATCACTTTTTATTTATAGAAGGAATTACTAAATATTTTGTTGAAGTTTTAAAACTTTTCCAAATTTTTTTCACTAAAAATTGTTTTTTATTAAATTCTTTTTCTTTTTTATTTGGAAAATATTTATTACAATAAATAGCATTATAATTAGGATAATAATCTATACATAATTTAATTTTATCTGATAAATCTAATTTTTTTTTTCTTTCTCGTGACGTCATTTTTTTAAAATTTGGAATTGAAATATTCTTTTCTAATAATTTATATATAGGATTTAAATTAGAATTATCATATAAAGTTTTACCTAAAAAATTTTTTCTACTTGAATATTTATCAAAAGGCATTATATGTATTTTTTCATTTGAAAAATTATTGTTTTTAAAAGTTTCAGTTGAATTATTTAATTCTTTTGATTTTTCTGCTTCATTTCTTGAAATTATTTTTTTATTTAAAAAAATATTTCTTACTAAATTTTTGTTATTATCTTCTATTTTTTTTTTAATTGGTTTTAATTTAACTGTTGAAATATGCTTTTGAATCGAATTATAATTTGGATTATAATAACCACAAGGAGGACTTTTGTTTTTTTCTTTATATAAAAAAAATAATATATCTGGAGATACTTTATATTTTATTTTCCAATTTTTTATATTTTCTATATTTTTTTTATTTGATGTATTTTTTCTCTTTTTTTTTTCATAAAAAATTGAAGAATATGAAATTTCCTTTTTTGGAAATATAATTTCGTTTTTTTTCTTCTTATTTATCAATTTATCTGAAGAAAAATTCCTTGAAATATCTGTTACATTTTTTCCAATTTTTGATAAAAATTGATAATTTAAATATTCAAATCCTTTACAAATGTCATAACTATCATTCATTAATTTAATAATTAATTACTATTCATTTTTTATCTTATATTTTATATAAATAATTTAATTTAAATATTCTAAATTTAATTCTGATAAAAATTCTCCTTTTTTAATGAATCTTTTTTTATTTGAATAAAGATTAAGAAAAAAAAATAACAATTAAATCTCTAATTCCTAAATTCTATTTTTTGTTTTAATGATAATATAAAATTCATATTTATAAATATTTGAAAATATTATGAAATTTCTAATTTAAAATTTAAAAAAATAACTAACCTAAATCTTAAAATTATATTAATTAAAAAATTCAATTAAATTTCATAATAAAGAATGTCACTTAATATGTCATATCAAAACAGAAACAACATGAGTCAATTTGATAGATTAAACAGAATATCAGATAAACTAAACGCAGTAAAAATAAAATAAATTTATATAAAAAATATATAGACATCAATTTCTCCAAAAAATTCCAAATTTGAATTTTTAACATCTCGTGTTGCGGATTTAAACGAACATTTAGATGAAATAATGGATCAAACTTCTAAAAAATTTAACATAATAAAAGAAAATGTAAAAGAAAAAAAAATAATATATAACATATAGATAAATATGATAGGAAAGCAAATAACAGATGAAAATCAAAAGAGTGAATCTTTATTAGAAAGCAAGAACCATTATATAAAATTATTGGAGCAGAAAATTGATGAAAGATTTAATCAAGAAGCTCAAATTAGACAAGAAATAGGAAATAAATTATTAACAATAATAGATGATAAATTTAATGCATTAAAAAATGAAGTATCAAAAGAATCAATGAATAGATATGAATGTATTGAAAATTTAAAAAGTTATTTAGAAAATGATGTTCCAAAATTAAATGATATGGTGACTTCAGAACAAGAAAAAAGAGAAGAAGGTGATGATATTATTGCTAAAAGAATTGGAGAAGAAATTCAGAAAGTTCAAGATGTTATTCAAGCTGATAAAAAAACCAGAGAAGAAACTGAAGAAGCTATTTTAGAAATGTTAAGAATTATGATCACTAAAACTAAAACTGAAATTGAAGGAGAAAGAAAAGATAGAGAATCTACTGAAGAAACCTTATTAAGTTTATTAGAAGATACTTGCAATAAATTAGGACAAAATAGTGGAATGTAAATCAGGGAAAAATCATTATTTAATTTCATTATTTTTTTAATTTAAAAATCTTTTTTTTTTTGAAAAGAAAATTAAAATTTTTTAAATAAATAATCTATATAATTTTTATATCTATAATAAATAACTTATTATTTTTATATAATTTTATTACTTTTTATAATATTTTTTTCAACTTCCCATAATAAATTTCTAAAAATTTCTCTTGATTTTTGTGTTTTTTCTATAACCCATTGTGGTCTTTTATAAGCATTTTCATAGGAATTATTTGGAATAAATTCTATTTGATCTAAACCTTGCTTTATTATTTTAATTTCCATTTCTTTTTTTATTTCATTTTTAAATTTATATGATGACATAGGATTTAAATTTGTTATTTTTTTATATAAATTTGTAGCTCCAACATAATCAATATTAGGAACAAAAGTTGGATATTTTAATTTATTTGATTTTTTTATTTTACAAGATTCAAAAAATGGAACAATTTTTTTATTTAATTGTTTTTCAAAACTATTCTTCTTTTCTTCTTTTAATAAATTTGATAATTTATATGGATCTTTATAAGAAAAAGAATTTGTTGTTATTAAAATTTCTTTTTTTAGTTGTTTTGAATTTGCTAAAGCATCATTTAATTTTCTATTCATTGGATGAGGAATAAATTTTTTAAAATCTATTTTTTTTCTTTTCTTTTTATTTGATTTTGTTTTAGATAATTTATTCTCTTCTTTTAAATTAAAATCAATTATTAATTTATTTTTATTAATATTATTAAAAGAATTATTAATATTATTACTGCTTTTCTTACTATAATTTTTTTTGAATAATTTAGTTTTTTTTAAAAAATTAGTTTGTTTAAATAAATGAGTTTGAGAATTATTTTTTCTTTTACTGAAAAAAGTATTATATCTTTTAGAAAGAGAAGTATCATTATTTATTATACTATTATTCCTTGAGTAAAAACTTGAATTAAGACTTATTTTACTATTATTAAAATTATAATTTGAATCTAAACCAATCAAACTTTTTTTAATATTTAATTTATGTTTATTAACGTCTATAAAAAAAGTTTTTTCCTTATTATAATTTCTAAATGATTCTAATCTTAATAATTTATAATGTTCTGTTCTTGGTCTTTTTCTGAAAGAATGAAATTTTGTTTTTTTTCTTTTTAAAGTTTTATGCTTTTCTTTACTTGAAAGATTATATTTATTCTTTTTCTCTTTTTTTTCAGATGCTTCTTTTAATATATTATATTCATTTGAAATATATTTTAATCTTTGATTTATTCCTTTTGTTATATTTGTTATTCTAACTTTACAAACTGAATGTTTAAAAACTTGAAAATTTTTATATTTTTTAAAAACCTCATAAACAAATGATTTGTATTTTTTTTCCATTTTAAATATATAATTTTAAGAAAATATATATTTAATTTATAAAAATAAAAAAAGAGTATAATTAAACATTTTTTTTTCCTTTAGAAATAGCATTTAATTTCTTTTTAACTGAATTTGCAATAATTTTATTAGAATCATTTTGTACTTTATTAATACAATTTTGGATATCATCTAATAAGCTTCTAGTTTCTTTTAATTCTTCATTAAAATTTTTTAATTTTTCTTCTCCTTCTTCATCAATTTCCCTTCTAATTTCTTTTTTCTCTTCAATTTTTTTAGTATGTACTTTAAAGTTACCAACTGGATCATCAGAAGAAATTAAATCTTCATCTTTATTATTATTTTGTCCTCCATTATTTAAAGAATCAATATCAGGATATTCAGGAGCAATAACAAATAATTTATCTTTTGGTGAAACTTCAAAATTTTCTTCTGGGGCTGTTACAACATAATAAAATGAACTTTCTCCAAAATTTTTCATTTTAATATTATAATTTATTTTATTTTCTCCTGAAATATTAGGATTTGCATTTAATTCTCCTGATCTATAAACTCCAATAACTATTATTTTTTTTTGAATAAAAATTTTAAAAACATCTTCAAATTTAACTTTACCATATGTTAATATATTATTAGGGAAAATACCCATAGGCATATTTATTAAATATAAATTACCACTTGTAATATTTGAATATCTATTTAATATATTTTTATTTTTTAAATTAGTTTGTTCATCACCAACAATTAATTTTTTTAAAACTGATAATAAAGAAGGATTATAATAAGCTTGAGTAATAACATTATCCATTATACTAGAATAATAAACTTCTCCAGCTGCAAAAGATGCAGTTGCATCTATATTTAATCCTGCTTTTATAAATAAATATTCATCATTATTTTTTCTTGTTCTATTATTTAAAAATGAGACATTACTTGGATTAATTAATTCAATAACACAAAATATATCTTTATTTATTTTACTTATCATATTATATTTAAATATTGTTTTAGCATCTAATAAATCTTCTTCTTCTCTAGTTAATTTCCTTGCAGAAATATTATTTTCATCTTCATTGTTTTCATCTTCTTCTTTATTAACTTTTAAATTTTTTAATTTTTTATTTAAAGTAAATTGACTAATTTCATTGATTCCAGGAGCTAAAATAACAACTCTTTTTGCACTTCTAATTCCCGCTCTTTTCAAATCAGATTTTTTCATAGAATCACCTTGAACCAAATAAATTTGTTCAAAAAATGAAATAGTATTCCATACTTTATCATCAGGTAATTCTTTACTTAAAATAACAATGGTAGGAACTAAACTTTTAGGTAAATTCTTTGCTCTTAAGGGTTTAATAAAATCAATTAAATTTTGGCAAACACCACAAATAATAATATGTCCTTTTGCAATTAACATTTTATCAATAGAATCAATAGTAACACTAGTTTTAGCAATATGTTCAGTAGTAATATGACATATTTTAGCTAAAGATAAAGCATCAGTTGAGTAAATATCATTATTTTTTAAATTAGTTTCAATTTCAATTTCTCCTTCTTCTAATTCTACATTTTTATTCATTCTCCTTTTATTAATATTAAATTCACCATAATTTATTTTTGTTATTTCTACTCTTTTCTGTGTTTTTTCCCATTGAGTTACTTCATCTGCATCTCCTTGATCTTTTGCTAATAAATAACCAAAAACATTCACATCTCTTTTAATTGGAATTATAAAATCCATAGGTGATAATAATACTATATTTGAATTATCACTTTTACTTTCTATATTTAATCCAAATAATATCATTTTCTTCTCATTATATATTTTCTCAGCACAAATTGAAAATTTATATCCTCTTAAATATTCAAGTGGAATTTTATATATTTCATAATCTTTCCCATGTTTATATTCATCTATCCATTTACTATTACCTAATTGTTTTTCAATTCCTTCTTCAAAATTATTTGTAATAATTAAATTAGAAATTAAAGCAATAATCCCTCTACATAAACAACTCTTTGCTAATAAACTTAATTTCAATTCATCAATACAAACTATTTGATCAGTTGTATTGTTTTTTGAAATTGAAAGAGCAAAATGATGTTCACTTTCAGGACGAAGTAATTGAATAATTAAACTAGAACCATTATTTTCTCCTTTATCATTTGTATTATTATTATTATCTGTTGTATTAGTACCATTTTTATTTTTTTTATCATTTTCACTATCATTATTAGAACTATTATTATCTTCATTTTGTTTCCCTGAATTTGGATTTTGATCCAAAGCAATTGTCCTTGTTGTTCTATATAAATTATTTATTGTTCCTGTGAAAGTTCCAAAAGAATCTTTCCTTTTATTTTCTTCTTCTTGACTAAAATATTTTTTAATTGCCATTGCTTGAATAATAGTTTTTGAATCTTCAGCAGCAGAATCATCAGTTTGTTTATTACATAATAACATAATCATACTTGCATTTCTGAATTGACATCTTTGTAGATCATTTAATTTTAAAGGATCACCTTCAAAATAAAATAATTTATTAGGATATTCCTGAAGTAAACTTTTCATATTAGTATCAGGTCTTTGAGGTAATAAAATTAAAGCATGTCTTTCATCTTCTCCATGATCAGGATGAAAATATTCTTGTAATAAAACAACTATAGAACCATTAGAAATATTTCCACTAATTAAAATAAATTGAACTCCTTCTAACATTTTATAAGCAGTTCTAGCATAAACACTTTTAGAACTTAATTGAACCATTAAATCAGAACTTAAAGCAGGAATTTCAATAACACTTAACAATATTAACACAATAATAATAATTCTTCCTAAAACAGAAGAAATAGTAGAATAATAACCAATAATAGCAATTGTAGTCATAACAAAAAAAAATGAAGAAAGAATTGAATCATTTGTTCCTAAACAATTATAATTATCATTACAATCTCTTTCAACAAATAACCAATACTTTCCTATAGTTTGTGTATTTTCAATAACATTAATAATAATTGAAGAAGTTATAATTAAACAAAATATACTGCACATAATATTATATAATTCCCTATTAACATCACTTTTAATGAATCTTGAACAATTTAAAAAATTAAATGTTCTCCATGCTATAAAAGAACTTGTTATCATATGAGCATTATTAATTAAATCTTCTTTCATTCCTACAAAAGGTCTTGAAAAAAAATAGGGAATTACACTCACAATTTCAATGAAAAATGTAAAAAAATATTTTAATGAAAAATCCACTGTTCCTGATATTATATCTGTTATAAAATCTAAAAGAAAATAGCATCTACTTATAAAATTAAAAATAAAAAAACCATTTTCATGTCTTAATACTAAATTTGGAAGGTATGTTGTTAAAATATATATTATTATACATGTTAACGATAATAATATATTTAATAATAAAAATATAAAATTGCTTTTTATTTCAATTACTATTTTTTGAAAATTGGAATTGTTAGAATTATCATATTTTCCATTGTTTAATATTATACTTTCATCTTCTTCTTCCATATTTTTATATTTTTTTTTAAATTATTTTTTTATTTAAAAATATATTTTTTATTCTCACATTTTCATCAATAAATATAAATATTATTCTAATAGATTAGAAATTTTATTTTTTGCTCTTCATTAGTTAAATTATCATTAATTTTTTCATTAAAAATATCAAAATAATTCAATTTCTTATAATAATTTCATTTTCATTTAGATTTCTTTTTTTAATTATTTTCAATATTTATTCATTCTAATCAATATAGTTATTGTTATATTTATATAATTATAAAATAAAGTTTTATCTTCAATCTATTTTATTCAACAATCAAATCTTTTTCATTTAATAATTCATTTAATTCTTTATTTTCTCTATATAAAAAAATTAAAAAAATAAAAATAAATTTATTCCTTTTAAATTTTAATCAATTAAATAAATAAAAAACCTGATTAATTATCTTCTAAACCTTTAAAATATTTATTATCTTTTAAAAGTTCTTGACTATCTAAAACATTTTCTTCATTTAAATTATTTATGCTATGATGTTCACTTTCTAAGCCTTCAATATTTAAATGTTGTTTATTATCATTATCAAGATTATTTAAAATATCTGTATCAATATCATTATTTAAACGTTGAGAATCTAAATCTAAATTATTATGTAAATCAATATCTTCTAATCCTTCAACCATTTGAGGAGAATTAATTGGATTTTCACCTAATTGAATTTGTAATTTAGAAATTTCATCATCTTTACTTTGAATTAATTCTTCAAATTTTTTTGTCAATTCATTTATTTCATTATCTTTTTTTATATTTTCTTCTAAAGCTTTTTTTATTTCTAAATCTATTTCTTCTTTATTTTCACTATTTAATTCTTCTTCTTGTAAAATTTCATCAAAATTTATATTTAATGTTGATATATTTGTTTCTCCTTTTTTTAATGATTCTTCTACTTTTTCTGTATTTTCTTTTAATTCTTTTATTTTATTTTCTTTCTCTTCTATTATTAATTTTAATTCTTCATTTTCTTCTTTTATTTTTTCAAGTTTTTTTTCTAATTCTTTTTCTTTTATTAATAAATCTTTTTTATCTTCATATTTATCATCTATTTTCTTTTTCATTTTCTCATTTATTTCTCTTATTTTTTTCTGATCTTCTGTTATTTTTATTATTATATCATTTAATTGTTTAATTTGAGAATCTTGATTTATTAAATTATTTCCTTCAAAATCACTTAAATAATTTCCTTCTTTTCCTTTTATAATAAAATCTTCATTTACTCCTGATATAGTTCTTATTGTTAATTTTAATCTTTTAATTAATTCCTCGTTGTCATTTCTCCTTTGTTGATAAGAATCTTTTAATAAATTTAAATCATTTTCTTTAGATTTTAAACTATCTAATGTCAATTTTAATTTTTCTAAATATTGTATTAAATTATTATAATTATCTTGATAAATAATTATATTTTTCTCATTTTGTTGATTTGTTATTTCTATTTCTGCATTTTTTCTATTTAAATCTTCTATTGATAATATTTGATCTCCATATTTAGAATATAAATCATCATTTTCTTTTTTTATTTTATCACTTTCTTTCTCAATTAATATTATTTTATCTGTTAATTCTAAATTTTCATGAATCATATTATTTAAATTTTCTTTTATATTACGCATAAATGTTTGAAGATTTAAATCAAATTTTGAAAAAATTGAATTTGTTTTTGATAAATTATTAACTCTACTTTCATAATTTTTTAATTCTATTTCTAATAATTTATTTTCATTTCTTAATTCATTATTTGTTTGTTTTAAAACTTTATTAGCTATATTTAATTTATCAATTTCTTTGGGAATTGAAATTTTATTGTCAATTTTATCAATATTAGGTTGTTGAATAAATTGATAATTCTTATTACCATAATAATTATAGGAAGGTAAATTATAATTATTATAAGTGTTAAAATTAGTTTGATTATTAATAATTACTTTTTTTTCTTCCATTATATTATCAATTTCATCATCAAGATAATCATCTTCTAAATCAAAAGGTTCATCATCATTTACATTATCAACTGAATGATAAGATGAATTTTTTGATATACTATAATCATCTTTATAATCCATCCAATGTCTGCTTTGATCATTATATCCTAAATTATTCATATTATTATTATAAATATGACTAACATTAAAACTAGTTCCTATTCCATAAGTATTGTATGACATTTTTATTTTCAATTATAGGATTTTTAATAATTTGTTTTACTGAAACAATTAAAAAATCAAATTATAATAAAAAAAATGTTTTTTTATCCTCCAACCAATCTTTCGAAAGGATCATCAAAGCCATCTCCAAGGCCATCATCACAAGTATCAAAAGTAGAAAAAGTAGAAACAGGAATAATAAAAGGGCCTCCGATACGTGAAATATCAATAAATAATATAGCAAGAATAAAAGCTTTTAATACTTATATAGCATTAGGAGATATACTTCAAGATAATAATTATAGATTAATAGTAATAGACACATCAAAAAATTTAAAAATATTCAAAGGAAATGCTTTACAAGATGAATCTAAATTATCTATTTTTCCTGCTGGATTAATAGTTTATTATGGTGATGATCCTAGTTCAAGAAAGATAATTCCTTTATTAGCTGTTGCTGGAGGAAATACTATTTTTATTTATAGAAATTTAAAAGGTATTATTAAATATCCTTTACCTGATCAAAGAATGAATGGAGAAGAAATTTCTATTTATCAACAATATAATAATGGCTTAATTGATGGGACTAATTGCCTTAATCAATTACAAAATTTAGCTGATAGATTAGTTGATATTAATTTTGATTATGATAATGATAATAATAATGATGATAATGATGATAATGAAAATAATGATAATAATGATAATAATATTAATAAAGATAAAGATAAAGAAAATAAAAATGAACCTTTATCACAAATGACTTTAGAATTATTAAGTTTGAAAACTGAAGAAGCTCAATTAAAATTTTTAGAAGATAATAAAACTACTAAAGTTTTGATTAGAAATTATATTACTTGTATAAATTATATTAAAAAAGATAATTCTAATGATTTAAAAGCTTCAAGTTATTTAATAGTTGGAACTGAAAATTGTTTAATTTATGTGATTGATCATAATAAAAAAACACCTTTATTAAAAAAAAGAATATATGAAGTTCCTTTTATAATTGAAGCTCAAGGAGGATATAATACTGATCATAAAATTTTTGTAAGTGATAGAGGATGTAATGTT
>JAEEGK010018683.1_pt1 | contig 14974 bp, 12 predicted proteins | sample 8958771 | NCBI WGS metagenome assembly JAEEGK01 (sample SAMN16246547, study PRJNA631951) | gut metagenome | biome: gut microbiome; feature: rumen; material: SC-attached | host: Bos | place: Iran: Karaj | collected 2018-10 | reverse complement strand
ATGCTGTAGCCTCGCGGAGAAATACAGACTGCCTTACCCTCTCTGAGCAGGGTTTCGGGATTTGATTTTTGAGTATCTTTATCCGTCATAAATGGAAGTTTTGCCTCATGAATGATAAAATATTCCGGCAGTGAGGTTCATATGTATAAAAACCCTTATTTCACAAAGATAAATATATCAGAAAGCACATATCTGCTTCCTTTCGGACAAAGTATCAGCGATCATAAGCGCGGTATTAAAATAAGCCGAACAGGGGCGGATATTTGGGATCTGCTGGACCAATACTCTTGTGAACATTGCCTAATATCAAAGTATATCGCAGAAAGCGGTATTCCCGATTCTTCGACCGGCGAAGTTTCTTCCGATATCAAAGCATTCCTCGTTCAGCTCAAAAAACTCGGTATATTACTTGATGAGCAGCCCAAGATCCGGAATATTTCTTCAAGGACCGAGGGAGCTTCCCTCGATGAGATATACCCATTCGCTGATTTTGCAAACTTTTCCAAAGTCACCATAGCAGGGGTTAATCTGGCTCTTTACATCGAGCCCGCTCTCATTGTTGCCAAGTTCAAGATATTTGAATCAGACTCCACATCTGCTCCTGATTTACAGATAAACACCACTGAAAAAGATATCACAGTTTCCGAAAAAGAAACAATCCTTGCTGATGCGTCAGAGATGACCATTTCCGAATCTGCATCCTTTTATATCATCAGATACAAAAAGAATGTATACGTCAAGGAAATGTACATCTGCAAAACAGGCCCCGAAGTTCTTATATGCTTTGTCTCCGGATACGACGCCAGCACAGCTTCCGAAGAGTTATTTCACGCAATAAGAATACCTTTTTTGCTTATCGCAGAAAAGAAAGGCATGTATGCCATCCATTCTGCATCGGTTCTCTATAAAGAAAAAGCATGGCTGTTTTCCGCTCCCGCAGGAACCGGAAAATCAACTCATGCACGTCTTTGGACTCAGTATTCTGATGCCGTCAATATCAACGGAGACCTTAACCTTATCGGTATAAAAGAAGGCGCTCCTTATGTATTCGGAATTCCCTGGTGCGGAACATCGGAAATCTTCATAAAAGAGGATTACCCTTTGGGTGGTGTGGTGTTTCTTAAGCAGGCCTCCGAAAACAGGATTGAAGAATTCACTTATGAAAAAGCTCTGGTAACCTTAAGCAGACGTTCCATCTCTCCTCTTTGGAAATCAGAATCATTAGAGAAAATGATGCATGACCTTGAGCCGGTATCTGCTAAAATAACTTCACTCAGACTCTATTGCACCAAAGATCCCGAAGCTCAGAAGGTTTTACATGAATACATCACGTATTAATAACTTCCAGGATTTCTTCTTTACTGAGCTCATGGCAATGCTTATCGGCAATCCTGTATACCCTGTCACAGCCTCTGAGCATCGCAGGTCTGTGAGTTGTAAGAATACAGGTTCTGGGATATTTATCCTCTGTTATGTTCTTAAGCAGTTGTTTCGCAGTTTCGGGATCCAGTGCCGATGTAGCTTCGTCCAATAAAAGTATCGGAGAACGTCTCAGAAATGCTCTTGCGATAGAAAGCCTCTGGGCCTGTCCTTCGGAGAATCCGCCTCCTCTTTCCATTATCGGACTGTTGATGCCCTCAGGAAGTTTCTCTACAAATTCCCAAGCACATGCGGATTTCAAGGCATCTATTATCTCCTCATCCGTTGCATCTTCTTTTACATTTCTCATGTTTTCCGCAATGGTTCCGGAAAACATCGTATTTCCCTGCGGTACGTAAGAAATGATCTGTCTGACAGAAGCGGTAAGTTTCATCTTGTTTCCGTCTTCACCCACAAGATAAGCTTCTCCTGCCTGTGGTTTGATAAGGGCAAGAAGGAGCCTCAGCATGGTTGTCTTACCTTGGCCCGAAGGTCCGATCAGCGCAACAATTTCCTGGGGATTTGCGGAGATCGATACATTTTCATATACCTTATTGCCGTTCAGATATGAATACTCAACGTCTTTGATTTCGAGTCCGACACCGGATGATCCGTGATTCTTGCAAAACTCTCTTACTTCTTCTTTCTCGGAAAAATCTTCTTTCTCAAGCTCTACAAGATCCATAAGTCTTGAAGCGGAAGTGGTTATGGAAATTCCCGAAGGGATAAGTGATAACAGACTGTTAAGCGTACCTGAAAGAGTTCCGGACAAAGACAGGAACATTGTCATTGTTCCGTAAGTTATTGCTCCCGACCAAACTCTGTAAATTCCCCATCCGTATGAGAAGTAAGTTACTCCGAGGCCCACCAGTGTCAGCAGCATGGAGATGACTATATAGACTTTCTGATAGTTCAGACGCATTTTAACGTATTCGTTCTGAAGTTCCTTAAGTCTTTTTACGTAATGTCCTATCATATCAAATGCTTTGATAGTCTGGATATTGGAGAATGCCTCCTGGTTGAATCCGGACATCTTTGCATTCATAACGGAACTGCGCATGTTGTTTCTCTGCATTCTGCGCGTAAGATTTCTGGAAATAAAATATGAAAAAGGCATTCCTGCCATGGCTATCAGGGCAAAAGAAAAATCATGCTTCGCCATTATGGCAAAAGCTGCACCGAATCTGAACAGATATACTATCGCATTGGGGATGTAACTCAAAACCGCATTAGACAGTGATGAAATATCATTTCCCCATCTGGCAAGAAGATCACCGGTATGATATTTGCTGAGGTGCTCCCAGTCAGCGGAAAGTATCTTCTCAAAGATCTCATTTCTGATGGTGTTTTCAACTCTGAGATTTATCTTGGAAGAAAAATAACCGGATATCTGAGTGACAAGAGTAGAACCCAGTGTCATACAGATCATGAAAATAAAGGTGGTCACCAGTTTTCCGGTCTGGTGTCCCGTTATGATATCGACAAGATCCTTCGAAACAAGACTGCTTATAAGAGAAAGGGCCGTTCCAGATAACCCGAGAATGGTATAAAAAAGCATTTCCTTCCAGTATCTGACGGCATATCCGCCAACCCAAAGCACTCTTTTTTTAAGCGTTGCGATATTCGATTTTTTACGCAAAAAATTGAATATTTTTTTAAGCATAGAAAATATTATATACGAACGTCAGGTGGCGTTTCAAATCCCGAAAAAAATAACCGCTTCCGTTTCGCGAAAGCGGTTATTATATCTTACTTGGTTATGAGTATCAGTTGCCGTCTCCGCCATTTCCCTGTACATTGACTTCCTTAGTGCAGCTAATGTACTTGGAAACAACCATAAGAGTCTTGCAATCTCCATCGGTCCAAACCTTGAGGAGTGAATTGTAATTGTCTCCCGACATGTATGAGTCTGCAAGCTGTCTTCTGACAAGCTTAACGGTAGATCCGCTCCACTCTGCTTCGAAGCCTTCAAACTCAGCTCTTGTAACGGTCTGGTTAAATACGATAATAATTGTGGTTGCAGTAGAAATATGCTGAAGGTTGGTGCTGTGTACACATGACAAACGGAATGTGTGATATCCGCCGGCATCATCCTGATCGGAGTTTATATCGATGGTCCAGCAGTCGCTCTCTTCGATGTAATAAGGGCCCTGGTGCTTATCCTCACCGCCCTCTTCTCCGCCGCGGTTCTCGCCGCCGTTTTCGCCGCCATTCTCACCGCCGCCGTTTTCTCCACCGTTTTCGCCGCCGCCGATTTCTTCATCTCCGCTGGCAGCGTAGATGCCTTCTGCGATGTCTTCAAGTTCCAGAACTACAGGTTTTTCATACTTAAACATAATCTTTTCCTCAATCTCGGGATCTTACCGTTTAAATTAAAAAAATCCTTATCCCGTGTAAACGCTTTCTTAACCTATGTCAGTCTATTCCATGACACCTGTTTTGTCAATTCAATAATTGCTAATAATCATGCGAAAAAAGCCTCAGTTTTGCATTAATTTTTCCGCGTTCTCCGGCTGTGGAAATTACCGAAAACAGCTTCACGTTTCTTACCCTTTTATTATTGACCGCAAAACGGACAAATGTCACTATCCATAGTATCGGCCAAATCAGGTAAATTCTTGACGCTTTTGGAAAATTCAGCCTCATCTGATGGTGAAATTCCCTGATATAATCTGTTGGTTTGTTTCCCCTCAGAGAAACCATGCGATCCTTGGAAGTCTTCCCAAACTCGCCGGCATTCAGAAACTCATCGTAAAAAAGTTCCAGCTCATGATCTGTAAATTTCGTATTAATACTCAAAAGCTCAGCTGCATGTTTATCAAGTCCCAGATAGTTGATGCATACACATGTGATCATATCCGAGAACCCCTTAAGCCCGCATTCTTTTACAAGTTCCAGATATTCGGAAGCCGCGCTCTCACATTCTTTACGATTCCAGAACACAACCCAGTCACAAAGAAGCCTTATTCCGAAGCCGGACCTCAGATAATGCTGAAGCATGTGAAGTAATAACTCATAAGCCATGTATGCATCGGACAGCATTGTAAAGTTAATGCCAAGGATGTCCTTATTCTGAAAGCACTTCTTTTTGTCCTCAAAATCTTCGAAAAGCCCGGATACCTGTTTTTTCAAAAGGCCGTTAACACTCTTATCATCAAAGGGTTCCGCAATCATTGTATGAAGTTCTATATCGGGGCTTCCGCTCTTTCCCATTACCACATGGTGATGTGCTCTCTGGATCTCTTTTACGGAATATCCGATTTCCTCACATACTTTCACCGCGTCATCCAGTCTGCTTTCGGATACAAGAATATCAATATCCCCACTTTTCCTGTATAAAGGCTGAGGATAATAGGATGCCGCAGTAATCCCCTTAATGAGCACAGCGGGAATCGAAGCCTTTGCTAACCGATCGGAAATATCTTTGGAAATATAGAGAAGATCAAAAGAAGTGTTGACCGTGGTTAAGGCAAGGGTTTCAACCTTCTGCATAAGAGCAGGAGGACAGATGCTTAACTTCCGGAATTCATCATATATCAGAGCGGAGATTTTATGTATCTTGGCAAGACGAACAAGCTCTGCGTATTCCGCCCCGGGAAGATCAGCCGAGACCACCGTGCAAAGACTGCTATCCTTAAGAGAATTTTTTACGATGTCAGTAAATATGTTCCGGATATTATTCATCGGACCTTTTCTCAAAACCTGATGCTTCAGCGTAAGATGACTCAAATGCATCTATAAGCTGTTTCGAGACCGTTTCATCATCAGGGGAATTTACAGTGTCATTTATGCATAAGATCTTAACAGCAGATGCAAAGCATCTCTTTCCCTTCGCCTTGATCAATTCGACAGTCTTGCTGTTATCTTCGGAAATTTCCGTATACATGACATGGCGGGTGACGTTTGAAGGAACAAATCTGCCCTTAAGCTTGCCCCATTCCCTGAAAAGATACTGATTCACATCCGAATCGCTTCTGAATCTGTTTCCCGCAAGGGACTCAAGATACTCTCCTTCTTTGTCCCACAGTTCTACGAAATTACTCTTTAAAAGAGGAGCGGCACTGTGAACGGAATATAAACCTGAAAATTTTGGAAAGCACATTTCAAGTGCATTATAAACAAAATTAAAAAGAGGATACCCGATGTGGAAGAACTTACCTAAGTTTTCTTTTACGGTTTTCCTTTTATCAAAATGCCTTGAAAGAACCAATGCATCGTTAAGAAAAAGATGGGACATTCCTGGATCTTTGGGATTGGCCACTACGGGCTGAAATGCTAGCATGTCCCTCGGCATTCCGTTATGAAAAAAATAATCTTCACTGACGGGCGAAAGAACATAGCAATCATCATTGAAATATATAAAGTGCTCGGAAAGATCCGGAATCAAATGAAGATATCTTTCAAGGAGCGAACTGTTAAAACAAGGCAAAGCATTCTCCGGAATAAAATCCTCGTGCTTTACTATGCGAAGCTTCGGGTTCGATGTATCAAGCCACGCGGGAACATTCTGACGTGTAAGGAAGAAAACATTCCTGACCCAGGGCATGTTCTTATCGATGCATCTGAAAAAGTACTTTAACAAGCCCCTTTCCCTGAATCTTTCAGGGCGGTCACCGTAAGAATTACCTGATGAATATTTACTTTTATCAGACTGCCACTCGGGATCGGAAGAATCCACCCAGGGCACCACAATATCAATATTCATGATCAGTTATATTTAGTACTTCCATTCATAGCATCTTCGGTTCTGACTCTGGAATCATCGATTTCAAATCCCAACTGGTAGAGACAAGCGGGATTTTGTCTGAAATAGTAGCAGACAAAATTCTCATCTTCATAATACACATGAAGCTCGTTGGGATAAAGATTGTTGAAGTCATCAACCCATTTGAGCATTCTTGATTCAAGAACGGTTCTGGTGAGCCAGTCCTTATATGACTTGGATGATACGGGGAACTTATAGAAAGGTCCTACCGCTATCTCGGGTGACGCTGTAGAGCGGATATAATTAGGATATCTGCTTCCGGTTTCGTTATCGTAGAATTCCACATATTTATCTTCAGCTATCCATGAAGGACCCATGAAGAAGTTGAACTGAGCATACTTCAAAGGTCTCTTCTCATAGAAGATAAATACATATTCGGTGGGAAGGGTATAATCCTTCTCAACGCAGTCATTGGCAAACTGAACCAGCTCTTCGTGGAATCCATATTCAATGGAATGATACAGATCATCAACGGGAGAAACGATGGTAAATGTCTTGGGCTCCATATTAGCTACAATGGATTCGGTTACATTTACGACCGAATTATATCTGGTAAATTCGCAGTAGAGATATCCTCTGAAATTACCGGTCTTGATACAGCCCACATAGATTCCTGCAGTTACGACTATGCTGATGATGCTTACGACCACTCCGGGAGTAAACTTCTCAAGAAGCATGAATATCAGATCAACCGGGATAAAGCAGACCGCACACAATAGAAATCTTTCCAATCCGCAGAGACGGCTGGGTGCAAAAAGGCTGGGAATTCCTATTCCGTATGCACTGTACATAAGCATGAAAAGAACTGATGCAAATGCAATGACAAAATATCCGTCAAACATTCTCATATTTACGGAGTCGTCTTTTCTGACAAGCACGTAGATGATATTTGCAATCTTACATACGGCGAAAACAGCAAAAGCAAGAATTGTAAAACCGATTGCAAGAATGCCCCTGTCTTTATAAAGAGTATCATATCCGTAATGTCTGAATGCGGATCCGAAGTTTTTCAGCCTCTCGATCATGCTGACCTTAACAGATTCATGTACAGCAGGTGACTCATCTGCATCAATATCGGATGAACCGGGTTCACCGGGATTAACTGTTACAGTAGTCTGATCCTGAGAAGAACCGCCCTCGGCGCCCTGCTCTGTTCCCGTTTCGGTTCCGGCATTCTGATTCTGACCAACACTTACCATATTACCGTTTTCGTCGGCATCCTTCTCATCACCCTCGATAACGCTCACAGCCCATCCAATGGACTTCTCGAATTCAATACCCGAAGCATAAGCAAGCGCCATGGGGGTTATTGCAACGATAAGTACAACAGCAACGGAAACAAAAAGAGGAATGAATCTCTTATAGTTAAGCAGCTTATGGAGCATAAAAGGCACGATGGCAAAGCACAGGAAAAAGGCCATTCCCGTTGCATAGAAATGAGATATGATCGTACAGATAAGTGCTCCGATAAAGATAACAAGTGCGTCATTATATATAAGTTTCTCTGCAAGAGCAGATCTTTTTTTCTTTTTAAACAACTTCGGAAATCCGCCTTCTCTTCCGCCCTCTGCAAGATAATCCCAAAGTGCGGTGGCACATATAAATGCAAATGCAAGTCCGAACTCCATGGGAATCGTCCACTGGAATCTGGACATTCCATAGACTTCATCGATACATAAAACATCCAGTGAAAGGAAAAGTGCAAGTGAAAAGATGGGAGTAAATCTGGATCTGAACAGCCTTCTCAGGAAAACATATACGCTCACCATAATGATAAGTGAGTGAACGGGACCTGTATAAAGAACGGAACTGAAAAGACTGATACCGAAAGCAACATGCATCGCATAGATAAAGCAGTGCATACCTTCGGGATAGATTCCGGATGAGAAGATCTTTCCTTCTACCAGCCCATAGATCCATGAACTGTGAACATACATATCACCGAAACCGAAGGAATGATTCTGGATGGTTCCGTAGGTGAAATAGATCATGCCGAAGATAAGCACAACGGACAGCAAGCCAAACTCCAGCTTACGTCCGCGGAGTTTGTCAGCCAGTTCTTTTTTATTCTTGTGGAAAGTATCGATGGTGTTTCTGAAGAGGTTAAAGAAAAGCTGCTTTACGCCGTAGCTTCCTGCAAGAACTCTTCCGAACTCTCTGACCTTACCTCTTTTATCAGGGATCCTGGAGATCAGACTTGCGACCACGCTTCCGTAGAAAAGAAAACGAAATACAGGGACATACAATATATGCAAAAGTCCCAGTACCATAACAGTCATGTTATAGGATATTACACTGCTCACACAGCAGAACATGAATCTGAACGAAAACGATCTGCCCTTTAAGAACTTATAAAAGATTATCGAAGGCCAAACAAACATCAGCACCATGTATGCGATGTTTACCTTGCAGTATTCCAATATCCAGTAAAGCAATTCCATTTAAAACAATTCTCCCAGATACACTCTTCCGTCTTCGATCAGAGTGTTCACAAAATATATTTCTCTGTCGTCATATCTTCTGACGGTTTTAAGAGATATGCTGACAGGCATTTTTAATTCATCAAATACCTTCTCGGGTATTACGGTCTTAAATTCCAATTCCTTGGAAAGATCAGCATCGGTTTCATGTTCAAAGACATTTCCTTCGCTGTCCGTAAAATAAAGCGTGCATTTCATGCTTCTGTAAATCGGTGCAAATCCGGAATTCGACACTTTAACGGAAAGCATCTTAGAACCATTTGAGTATTTCGCATCAGATACATATAATCTGTATCCCAGATGCTTTGATATATATCCGTAAAGATCATCATCAACTTTCAGGTGATCCAGAAGTTTAACATCGTGATCACTGTTAAGATAAGTGATTCTCTTTTTGGCAAACCTATTAAGTATCTCTTTACCTGAAAGAGTCTTTATATATCCGTTTCCGTAAACTGTCTCTCCGCCGTAAGGTACATTCAGAGAAACCTTACTCTCATATTCGGAATCAATTTCGGGATCAGCATAAGTTCCCAGTTCATCCTCCGATGCAAATATGGCATCGTTGAAAAGTCCGAGTCTGTCTCCGGGTTTAGTGAGAGCCATATGTATGTCAGGGCGTCTTACCGTTATATAAGGTCTGCAAACATCTTCATCATCCCGGGAAAGTTTTTCATAGATCCTGCCAAGTGATTCATGATCGTCGTATCTGGTAGTATGCATCTCACCCCAGTTGCCCACAAGAAGTCCCTGGTAAACAAATATCTTGTCTCCAAGTTCGCTTAAAAGTTTTCCGATTTTTTCGGCACACTCAAGAACATCCTCGATTTCTTCGGGTTCTTTTTCAAGAGCGTGTCCGTTGGTATCGAAAGTAACTCTTAATACGATATCCTTACCTGCATTGCAGAAGTGATTGATAATCTCTTTTATCTTAACTTCAGTATCGTCATTTACTTTCTTACCGATACATATAAGTATCAGCACAACCGACTGTTTAGGATCCATTATAACTGTCTCCAGCCCGGGTTTAATATCTTCGGACCGGACATCAAATGTATATAAATGAAACCAACCCCTGTCAGGATTAGCGGGATCGATATCATCTTCTTTAAAGCGAGCTGCCTTAAAGGTATATGCATTTTTGAACAGTTTTAAAAATGCCATTATCCCAAGCTTTCGGATTTTTCCTTAAACCAAGTGATCCTTATCCATACCGCGATTATCGAAACAGCCATTCTGAACATATAAATGATTGGCTTTAATCCCGAATGCATGCTCTCGCCCGTTGTCCTCGTGTGCATCACTGCATGTATCTCACGGACATTAAATCCGAGAAGAAGCATCTGCATGAGCATATTGGCATCGGGATATTTATCATCAAACTGTCCGTACTTCATATAATGCGAAAATGCCCTTTTGCTCAGACCCTGAAGTCCCGTGGTGGGATCCGTTACTTTAAATCCCGTTCCGCATTTAATGAGAAAAGAAAACAGCCTGTAAGCGATCCTTTTAACAAATGAAGTCGGATAATCTTTAAATCCGTTTGTAAATCTGGATCCGAGAATAATATCGGGATAATTCCCTTTTTCATCCGGTGTGGTCAGTGCGGAGTATATGGAAGCCAGATTGCTTACATCATGCTGTCCGTCCGCATCCATCTGAATGACGTAATCATATCCGTGATAATATGCATATTTATATCCCAGCTGAAGACCACTTCCGTATCCCAGGTTATAAATATGTCGTACGGTCTTTACCCCCTTGCTTCTAACCACTTCCTCGGTGTTATCGCGGGAAGCATCATTCATAACGAGGATATCAGCATAGCTTGAAATATCCGGCTCTTTAAGTCTGTCAAGAAGAGTCCCGATAGTAGCTCCCTCGTTATATGCAGGGATAATTATCAACGCTTTTTTCTTTTCCCGATTTTCGTTTTCCATCATCTTAAATATGCCGTCATAAAAGTGAAATTAGTTTATCTGCATCGTCCGCAAAGTTTTTTTCTTTCTCGGATGCTGCCCGGCCAAGCCTTTTTAACAGTTCATCATTATCAAGAGATTCAAGGATCATACCGGCAAGTTTCTCTGCATCAAGTTTACACAAAAGTCCGTCAACTCCGTCTTCTATAAGATCTCTGTTATCCTGAGTATCGCTTGCGATAACCGCTTTACCCAAAAGCATTGCTTCCCTTATTGCGATACTTCTGCCTTCAAATTTTGTGGCGTGAACATATATGTCGGCGTCATTTATATACGGATAAGGATTATCATATGCCCCGCACAAAACAAAATCTTCGGAGATGCCGAGCTTTTCAATATAACTTTCCAGATCCTTTCTTCGGTCGCCCTCGCCGATGATATACCATCTGACAGCGGTCTTCCCCGGGTTCCTGCGGCTTTTGATTATTCTCATTGCTTCCGCTGAAACTTCCAGGGATTTCTGTCTGGTAAGTCGGCAAACCGTAACAATTCTCTTGCCGGTAAAGCCGTCATCAAATCCCTTGCCTTCTCCCGCAAGCTTTATGATCTTGTCCGCATCCACGATATTTCGGAATACTTCCGCTTTATCCTGAAGCTCGGGATATACTTTCAAAAATGTTTCTTTAACCTGATCCGATACGGAAAAGATCTTATCGAACTTCCCGTAGCAGTCCTTATCAAGCTTTCTTGAATAACCTGCCTGAGTATAATCCACATGTACAAAGGCACATTTCTTATCAGCCTTCACATGATTCGCAACATAATAAGTGGATCCGCCTTCAAGGAAAGCAACAGCCAGATCAAAATTCTCATCGAATCTTTCGCACTCATCAGCAAGTGTCTTCCACATCAGCTTATCCGGCATAACTTCACCGCTACGTGCCATGGAGATCAGATTGGAGATAATATACGGAAAATGTCTTACTCCGTCGAATCTCTTAATAAGAGCGCCGATACATGTTTTCCTGAGGGCTTTTCTGCCGCTTTTATCAAGTACGGAAGCAGTGCTATACTTCCTGTTCAGCACCGTAACCCCTTTAGGCAATTCGGCAAAGAGTTCACCCTGCCCCGTTAAGACGAACAGATAAATCTTTAATTGTCCGTATCTGTCATCATTGACCAATCTGTTTAAGAGAGAAACAAGTGCATTTTCCGCTCCCGCTCTTCCCAGAGTATTGATCACAAACAGGATCTTTTTATTTTCCATCTTTGATCTCTTCGATCATCTTCTTCAGTTCTTCGTTTTCACTGATAAGAAGCGAAACGTTTATCGCAAGCTCATTGTTCTTACGGACAAGGTCAGAAATGGTATGTGAGAAAAACAGTGCGATATGAAGCAGGGGATAAAGTGACAAAATTATTAGTGCAAAGCTCATCGGAGAAAGGAAATCCGACAGCTTAGAGGGCTGTATAATAACGCCTACGATTATGGTGATAACCGAGATGAGACCCCACATCAGGCAAAACGATTCAGTCATTTTTCTTTTCGCAAGAGAAAAGATCGCATCGCAGAGCAAAAATGCTCCGAGAAGGATAATCACTATCTTAAGTATAAGGCCCATTGCATTCATATTCGTTCTCCTTTCACTTGGAGTAAACTTTGTTGGAAGGCATCTTTCCTTCCCTGCGTTTCATAAGATGACCACTGCAGAATACATGTACATCCAGCGTCTTCTCCATCTTACGAAGTCTGTAATATGCGGTGATCCATCCCGCAAAGCTTCCCAGTATAAGTCCCAGACCGTACCAGAGAGGTGTAAGTTCCTTGGACATCATTGAGCCCGCGAATGTAAAGGTCACAAAACAAGTCGCAGTAAGAAGCGCACCGTTGAGATCGTTGAAATAATACAGGAATATGATCGCAGAATACATTATGAAGAGGATAAAGTATCCGGAAGTAAGGCAGGGATATATATCCAGCACTAGTCCGCCGAATCCGAATCTGGGAAGTATCATGACCGCAAGGAAAAAGATTACGACAGTGACAATAAACTGAATTCGTACCAGATTCATTATCTCATCGGATAACTGCTCGAACATTCTGGATTTGGTATTTCTGATATCCATTCCTCTTCCGCCCGTAACCGCTTCCGAGTATTTCCTGTATCTTTCATGGAAATACATCTCCACCTGGGAAATGAAGATAACGCTTGCGGAAATATTGGTGAACATCGCAAGACATGTAGCCATGTCGTACGAAGGCATACATACGAAACTGTTTACAACCACCAGCTTCATATCGGTAGTCCAGAATACGAAGTTATGTACGTAAAGTCCGAGGATGTATAAGAAATTTGTTGCAACAAGCTTCCAGTACTTTTTGAAATACCTGAGTACTTCCTTGTAGCGTCCGCTGTTTTCCCTGAAGTAGCTTCTTATCTGTGCATATTCCAGTGAACCGATGAGCATAAAGCCAAGGTCAAGCGAAAGCAGCATCGCATAAGTAACTTCCATCTTAAATACATAGACGAAAAGAAGTGACAGAAGAACCGTTAACGTCATACCTATGAGGAAGAATACGGAAATCCTCTTATAGGACTTACAGATGGAAAGATAAAGCATCGAATAAAATACCATCATGAGGCACATATATCCGAAAAATCCAAGGAAGATAAAATATGAATCAACCTTTCCCACGATATATTCCCTGATGCAGAAAGGAACACCCACTGTAAAACTTAAGATAGTGTTCATGAACAGTCCGACGTAATAGCAGGGAATAATATTGTCGTACTCATCGTAATAAATGATATCCGACATATACTTGGAAAGAACCGCATTAAAAGGTGATGCGGTAAGCAGTCCGAAGATAAATATATAAAGAACGGTGCAGGAGTATAATTCCCTTGAAGCGTAGCTGAGCTTGGAATAGCCGAGGAATCTCTGCATCAGATAAACCGCAAGGATAACAAGCACCATGGGAGCAATGGAAATAACGGTACTGTAACCCGCCCCCCATATACCTGTGGCGATGGTTCTCTTGCTGTATATCTTATTTAGTTTTACACCAATTCCTGCCACCTTAAGACCGGCTCCTTTCAACCTTCATTACACGAAGTCGCTCATAAAGATCTTTGTACTGATCCTTCATGTATTCGACTCTGAAATATTCACAAACTCTCTTGTATCCTGCCTCACCCATTTCGTTTCTGAGTTTTTCAGACTCGGCGAGTTTGACTATGGCATCGGATATCTCCTGAGTATTCATGATATGGGTAATGATACCCGCATCACCAAACTCATCTCCTTCTTCACCGTAAACAAGACCTTTACAATCACCTACATCCGTAGCAATAACAGGTTTGTGGGCAGCAAAGCTCTCAAGTATGGTAAGAGGCTGTCCCTCCGAAATACTGGTAAGGATGGTAAAGTCCATTCTTCGGATATATTCTTTCGTATTGATCCTGCCGGTAAGGACCACATCCTTTACTCTCAAATCTCTTACGAGATCGTAACACTCATGTACATATTCGGGATCCTCATCCACGGGACCCATGATAAAGAGCTTAAGAGCCGGAACCTTTTCCTTGGCATAGGAAAATGCCTGGATCATGGTCTTAACATCCTTGATGGGTGCGACTCTGAGTACGGCACCGATCTGAATGTATCTCTTCTCTTCCTCATTCTTAAGAGGAATGTTTTCAAAATTCTCAACGGTTATTCCGTTGGGGGTGATAACAATCTTATTTTTCGGACAGCCTATCTGTTCCTGTAATTTCCCCGCATGTGCATACAGAGATGTGACAATATCCGCACTGTCATAGGCAAGCTTGGACATCTTTCTGAACTGATCTATCCAGATGCTCTTATAAACTCCGCCTACCCATGTAGCCTTGAGTATTTCCTCTTCTCTTTCTCTTGTGTAAATACCGTGCTCCGAGACCATGAGAGGACATCCGTACAAATGCTTTGCCATTCCTCCCAAAACTCCCGCATATCCCGTTGCAACACAGTGATAAATGTCCGCTTTGGGAATCTTGGTACCCAGCATCAGGAACAAAGGAAGATATATGGATCTCATTGTCCATAAAAAGTCAGAGAAAACAATCTGTGAAAACCCCTCTTCATAGCACTCTTCAACTATGCGTAGGAAATCCTCCCCCATGAGGAGTGAATCAACCGAGATCTTCTTTTTGTTAAACAGATCGAATAAAACATTCCACTCGGTATTCTGTCCCATGACAACACTTCTGAGAGCATTGTATTCGCTGCGGCTGAGTTTCTTCTTCTCAAATCTGGGATGATCCGACTTGAAATCATAATCATCCAGATATGCCTCATATACCGCAGTAACGTTTGAGGGCAGATCATATGCAAATTTTCCGCTTCCT
>JAEEGK010018681.1_pt1 | contig 14975 bp, 11 predicted proteins | sample 8958771 | NCBI WGS metagenome assembly JAEEGK01 (sample SAMN16246547, study PRJNA631951) | gut metagenome | biome: gut microbiome; feature: rumen; material: SC-attached | host: Bos | place: Iran: Karaj | collected 2018-10 | reverse complement strand
GAAGCTTATGATGAAGAAGGAAGAAAAATTAGAGTAAGAGGTCGTGAAGAACTAGCCATTGCTTTCCAACATGAAATTGATCACTTGAATGGTATAATGTTCACTGATCGAATTGATAAAAAAGATCCATTTAAAAATAAAGACTTATATCGTGAAATATAAGCCTTTTTTTATTTGACAATTATTTACAAAAATTCATTGACTTTTTAGAAAAAAGTGATAGTATATAAATCACCAGTTCGATTTTAGGCGAATTGGTCGCTAGTATCACACTAGCCAACCCCTTTTTATTCTTTTTAAAAGGATCCGCCCTCAGGGGAACGGGTCCTTTTGTGTTATATAAAAAATTAAAAGAGCATGTTCTATGCTCTTTTTTTTATAAATGTTTTTCACTTTTCTAATTTATTTCATAATAATTATTTGGATCAACTTCTATATCCTTATTTATATATAGAGTAAATAAAGTATCACCAACATTAACAGTTTCACCAATATGTTTTTTTAATACTATTCCAACTGAGTAATCAATAGCATCTTCTTTAGACATTCTACCTGCTCCAAGACTAACTGATAACATACCTAAGGCTAATGCTTTAATCTTTTTAATAGTTCCAGATTTAGTACTTTTTACATCAATTGTTTTATCACTAACTTTAACACCATTGATATCTCCACCTTGGGCTTTTACAAACTCTAAAAATTTATCATAAGCTTTACCACTAGTTAATACTTCATCAACTTCTTTAGCTGCTGCTTCCAAAGAAATATTTTTAGCCATTGAAACCATTTTAGTAGATACTTCAACACACAAATCTCTTAAGTGAGATTTCTTTCCTTTTAGAATATCCATTGCTTCAATTACTTCAAGAGCATTTCCTATATTATCACCAAGTGGTGTATTCATATCAGTTAATTCACAAACAACTTCTTTACCATATGCCATACCAATTCTTTCCATCATATCAGCTAGTTTTTTTGCTTCATCCATTTCTTTCATTAAAGCTCCATCACCAACTTTAACATCCAAAAGAATCTTATCTGCCCCACCTGCTATTTTTTTAGACATAATACTAGTAGCAATTAAAGGAATAGAAGATACCGTTCCGGTTACATCACGAAGTGCATAAATTACTTTATCCATTGGACATAAATTCTTTGTTTGTCCAGTTACTGCTAATCCAATATTTTTAACTTGATTAATAAATTCTTCTTCAGTTAGGTTAACATTAAATCCTGGGATACTTTCCAGTTTATCAATAGTACCTCCAGTATGTCCTAATCCTCTTCCACTCATCTTAGGAACAACAACTCCACAAGCAGCTACAATAGGTCCAATAATTAATGTTACTTTATCACCTACACCACCAGTTGAATGTTTATCAATTTTAACTCCTGGTAACATACTTAAATCAAGTACATCTCCACTCTTGATAAAGATATCTACTAAATCAAATATCTCTCTATCACTCATACCATTAATACAAATAGCCATTAATAAACTACTCATTTGATAGTCCTTAACTGTTCCATTTAAATACCCGTTAAAAATAAAATCAAGTTCTTCTTTAGTTAACTCTTCATTAACTCTTTTCTTGTTAATAATTTCTACTACATTCATATATCCTCCTATTTATATAAATCTTTAATTATTATATCCATCATCTCTAAATAATTATCTGATAAATCATAAGTCTTAATATTTAATTTTTTAAAACACTTATTATAGTAATTATTTCTTTTAATAAAACAATCACATTTTTCTAAAATAACTTGATCATTAAATTGATTAAGCCAAGTATTTTTATCATATTTTTTTATTCTATCAAATAAAGTTTTTTTATTTAATTTATTATAAGTTAAACCAATGATATTAATATTATTTATTTTAGAATATATTTTCTCTATATCAATATAACTTCCTTCTAATACATAATTAGTTTCTTTATCTAAAGAATTAATATAATTAATTAAAAAACTAACTAATTCTTTTGATATTATTTTAGCTTCTTCATATTTTTTATATGGCCAACATTTGAGAGTTTCTATTGATTCAAAAATATTATCTAAACTAATATAAATATAATTTAATTCTTTACTTATTTTTTTAGCTAAATTAGTCTTACCTACTCTAGGTGAACCACATATTAATATATTATTCATACACATCTAATATTATTATAACAAAAACATTTTATTTAAACAATAATTCTACACATGATGATTTTATTTCTTTTAAAAAGATTGATGGATTATCTTTCGGTACTAAGATATATATTCTTTTTTTACATCTTGTTAAAGCTACATAAAAAAGACGTCTTTCTTCTGCATATGGAATATCTTCATCACTATCATTTATAATACTAATTAATCTATTGTTTTCAATCTTTGATGGAAAACCTAAATAGTCATTTGAAAATTTTATTAATACAACACTTTCTTCTTCTAACCCCTTAGCCATATGTACTGTTAAGTATCTAGTATTAACACCCGTATGTTCCATTTTTTTAACTTCTTCTAAATCTTTATTATAACGAGCTAGTACTAAAACTTTTCTTTCATTTTCTAAATACAAGTAATCAAACAAACTATTATAAGCTTTTTTAAAATCATCATAATAAACTAAAACTATAGGATACTTAAATAGAAAATTAGCATGTATATTTTTTCTTAATTGAAAGGGATTCTTTTTTATAAACTTAACACTAGTATTAACTAATTGATATGAATTACGATAAGTGTTTTTAATATCAATTCTACGTCCATCTGGAAAATATTTAAAAAACTCTAAAAATATTTTTAAATTGCTTCCCGAAAATCCATAGATAGCTTGATAATCATCACCTACACATATTAACTTTGAATTAGTATATTTAAGTATTTCTAAAATTAATTCAAAACGTATTCTTGAAATATCTTGATACTCATCAATTAAGACATATTTATAGTTTCTTCGGAATCCATTTTTCTTAACTAACTCTTTTGCATAAATTATCATATCATCAAAATCTATTTTAATTTCACTAGCTAATTCTTCTTCATACATTTCATAAATGGAAATAGTAAAATAATAAAATATTTTATCTTGATTACTAAGACATTTGTATCTTAGTTTTTTTAATTTATAAATAGATAAGTTATTACATTTAATCATCTTTATTAAGGAGATAATATTATTCTTTAAAATACTTAGTTCATTATCAATATCTTTCTTATGATTAAAATATTCGTCTAATAAATATTTCGTTTTATCATCATCAATTAAAAAGTATTCATCAACAATATAATTAATTAAAGTATCACGAGATATACTATAACTAAAATTATTTTCATGTAATATTCTTAAAGCTAATTTATGGAAAGTTAGTACATCAACATTATAACTAAGTTTAAGTTTCAAATTATCTACAGTTTCGTTAGTAAATGATAAACATAGTATTTCACTTTCTTTAATATTTTTCTTTTCAATTAAATATTTTATTTTTGCTAAAATAGTAAATGTTTTACCAGAACCTGCTCCTGCAATAACTAATAATCTATCACTATTATCTAAGATAACTTGTCTTTGATATTTATCTAGTTTTCTTCCTTCAAAATAAAAAGAATCATTTTTATGATTCTTAAATATAAACATAATATCACCACTATTATAATACGCGGTTTTTTTATTTTCCAATTAGAAAGTTAATAATTTTTAAACCATCTAATTTAGTTAAGAAAACAATCATAGTTCCAATTAAAATAAATGGACCAAATGGTATTGCATGTTCTTTTTCTTTAACTAATAAGACAAGTGATATAGGAAGAGCTATCATACTAGCAATAATAATTACTAATAAAGCTAAGAATGGTTCTAGTGATATACCAACTACAAACATTAATTTAACATCTGCTCCACCTAATGTTTCTTTCTTAAAAACATAGTCTCCTAATTTCATTATCAAATACATAATAACAAAAGCAAGTACACCATTTAATAAAGACTTTAAAAATACCATTGAACCAAAGAATATTAATTTAGTTAATAATATTAAAACTCCACTTATAATGATAAATCGATCTGGAATTATCATGTAAGTTACATCACATACTGTAACTATTATTAATAAACTAGATAACGTAATTGAAATAATTAATTCTGGGGCAAAACCAAAAGAATAAAAACTAATAGCAAAAAGTAAACCACAGAAAAATTCTGAAAACAAATATAAGTAAGATAATTTTGTTTTACAATTACGACATCTTCCTTTTAAAAATATAAATGAAAAAATGGGAATCAATTCATACCATGATAATACATGACCACATTTTTCACAATGTGATTTTGGTTTAACAATAGATTCTTTTCTTACTATTCTTAAGCCTAATACATTATAAAAAGATCCCATTACTGCTCCTAAGATAAAGAAGCAAATTATATAAACTACTCTCATTAACTAATCACCGTATACATTTCAAACATTGGTAGAATAACTGCTAAGATAATTAAACCTACTTAAGCAGCTAAGAAAATAATTAAGAATGGTTCAATCAAACTCTTAATTGTAGCTACTGAATTCTTATGTAGGTTTTCATAGTAATCAGCTACTTTATTTAGCATAGTACCAAGTTCACCAGTATTCTCTCCCGTAACAATCATTTCGTATGCAACTACTGGTATTGCCCAGTTGTCTTTGAAAGCTTCAGATATCTTTCCACCAGAATTCAAGTTTTTAACTGTTTCAATAAAGATACCACGATATATTTCATTCTCTGAAACATTCATTAAAACATCCATACTATCAGTAATAAATACACCATGGTTAATAAGTGATGCAAATGTTCTTGAGAACATTGATATTTCACTATACATAATTATTTGTTTTAAAACAGGTAAATGTAAGTAAACATTTTGCATCATCTTTCTAAAGCTTCTAACATTTCTAAATAAATAGATATATAGGAATAGAATAATAATAAGTAATATAACCATACCCAATAAATTTTCTCTTAAGAAATCACTTATTGAAATAGTTATTTGTGTTATTTTTGGAAGATCTGCTCCAAAACCTTTAAACATCGTTGTATATTGTGGAACAATCCAAATTAAAACAAAGGTAACTACTAGTACAGCAAAGATCATTACTATAGTAGGATATGTCATAGCACTTTTAATTTCTTTTCTAGTTTTAGTAATTGATGTATAATAATCAGCCATTTCATCCAAGACATTTGGTAAGTCACCAGTTAACTCTGCACTTTTAGACATATTAATTAATAACTTAGGAAATACTCTTGGTTGATGAGATAAAGCTTTTGAAAAATCATCACCAGAAAGTAAATCATAAACTATCATATCATAGACTTTTCTTTTAGCTGGTTTTTCTGCTTGTTTAGCAAGTATTCTAACTGAATCTACAAGTGTCATACCAGCACGAATATATGTAGACAACTGAGTTAATGCAAAAGCTAAATCCGCTTGAGAAAGTGGACTACCAATATTAATATCAATATCATATTTTTTTCTTGGTGCTATTTCTAATACTTCAAGTTCATTATTGGATAAGAATCTTTTAGCTTGATCAATATTATAAGCATCAAAAGTTCCATTAATTATTTTACCATCAGACTTTTTAGCTTTATATCTAAATGATATTTTATCAAATAATTCTTCTTGTTTTTCAGTAAAAGATCCTTCTTCTCTTTTTACAAAAGCATCATTAGCATTCATGTTAACTTGGTTTTCTTCATCAACCTCAAACATCTCAGCTATTTTATTTTTCTTGAAGAAAATAAAACAGATGGTTGAATATAAACCACGATAAGAATAAGTTATAATTTTACTTAAAGATTTTAATACTTTAGTACCATCCATATTTATCCCTTCTATTCCAATTTAATTCTATCACATTATTATTTTTTAATCAATGAAAAAATAGACCATTTGGTCTATTTATCACGTACTGTTGCATTATACTTGTTTTTAATATCTTCTATCACTTTATCAAAGATAGGCATAACTACTTCATCAGTTAATGTATTATCAGGTGATGAGAATACCATTTTATAAGCTAATGAATGAGTATCTTTATCTATTTCATAAATATCAAATAATTCAATATTAGTTAAATATTTACCAGCCGATTTTTTCATATCAGACATAACTTCTTCATTCGTAATATTTTTCTTTAATACGAAAGCAACATCTTTAGAAATTGATGGATATTTACTAATCTCTTTATATTCAAGTTTTTTAACACCAAGATTTTCTAATGTATCTAAATCAATTTCCATTAAGTAAATATTATCACGCGATACATTAGGATGTATTTTACCAATAACACCAATAGTCTTGCCATTTAATACAATACTAGCTGATGCACCTGGATGAAATTCTTTAGGAAGATCTTTAACTACTAAACTATAACGATTATTAAATCCAAGAGAATCTAATAATACTTCCATAACTCCTTTGATATCATAGAATGTAATTTTCTCTTTTTTAATTCCAGTACTTATTACACCACTCATTAAAACTGCAAGAGATTTACTTTCAAAATATTCACCATTTACTTTTTTAAATTTCTTACCAATTTCAAACAAACATAAATCTTTATTATTGCGTTTTGCATTATAGTCGTATGTAAGCATCATACTAGGAAGTAAACTATAACGAAGTGTTTTATGATCATCACTCATTGGATCTAATAAATTAATTTCTTCGAATTCATCAAGTGTATACATATGAGAAATATTTTGTGGAATTAATGTATAACTTAATGTTTCATTTAATCCAAGAGATGATAAAATATCACGAACTCCACGAATGAATTTATTATATGTTCCACGTTTAGTAGGAAGAATTGGAACAGTACCAACCATTTTATCAATACCATAAATTCTAGCTACTTCTTCAATTAAATCTTCTTTAATACTAATATCAATTCTTCTTGATGGAACTGTTACTTTTAAAGAATCATTATCTGTAGAAACAGTAAAACCTAATCGATTAAAAATACTAATTATTTCTTCTTTACTAATATCTAGTCCAAGTAAATTATTAATATCTTTAACTGTTATATTAATCTCTTTATCAGATTTATCTGCTTCATCATAAATACATATATCATCAACTATTTCTGCATCAGCATATTCATGAAGTAAATAACAACTTCTTTCCATAGCCATATATGTTCTATTTGGATCAAGTCCTTTTTCAAAACGATTACTTGCTTCACTACGAAGAATCTTCTTTGATGTTAAACGAATACTTACACTATCAAAGATTGCTGCTTCGATTAAAATGTTTTTAGTAGTCTCTTCTACTTCAGTTGAAAGTCCTCCCATAACACCAGCAAGCCCAACAGCTTCATTAGCATCTGCTATAACAATATCATCACTTGTTAATGTTCTTTCAATGCTATCAAGAGTAGTTAGTTTTTCTCCTTCTTTAGCATCTCTAACTATTAATGTATCACCAAGACTATCAGCATCATAATAGTGAAGTGGTTGACCAGTTTCTAACATAACATAGTTTGAAATATCAACAACATTATTAATTGGTCTTATACCACTTGCCATAAGTCTTTTCTTTATAAAATCTGGACTTTCTTTAATAACTACATTTAAAGCTTTTTTAGCTAAGAATAAATTACATTTCTTAGTATCAATTTTTAAATTAAAATTCATTTTACCAGGTACTTTAGGATAATCAAGTTTTATATCCCCTACTTTTCTATCATATAAAGCACCTATTTCATAAGCCATACCAAGAATACTTAATAAGTCTCCTCGATTACTTGTAAGTTCAAAATCAATTACTTCATCATCAAGATTTAAATATTTAATTGGATCTTCTCCAACTACTGCGTCACTTCCTAATTCAGCAATTCCTTCAATATCTTCTGGTTTTAAATATTTATGATCAAGTCCAAGTTCTTCAATAGAACAAATCATGCCATTAGATTCTACTCCACGAATAACACCTTTTTTGATTTCTCCACCAGGAAGTTTTGCTCCAGGAAGTGCAACTATTACTTTAATTCCTTTTCTTACATTAGGAGCACCACAAACGATATTAAGAACTTCTTTTCCAACATCAACTTTACAAATATGTAAGTGATCTGAATCAGGATGCATTTCACATTCTAATACTTCACCAATAATTAAGTTAGATGCATTAATTAATTTACCACAATCATCAAACTCATTACCAATACTAGTCATATCTTCTGCTAACTTATTAATTTCAATATCACTTGTATCAATATAATCACTTAAGAATTTTCTACTTAATTTCATTATTTATACTCCTTTCTATCAAATTGTTTTAAGAAACGAATATCATTAGTATACATATATCTAATATCTGGAATATTATATTTCATCATTGCAAGTCTATCTATTCCAGTACCAAATGCAAATCCAGTATATTTATCAGGATCATATCCATTACTTCTTAATACATTAGGATGAACCATACCTGCACCAAGTAATTCTATCCAACCAGTATTCTTACAAAGTGGGCAACCTTTACCACCACATTTGAAACAACTAACATCAACTTCAACAGAAGGTTCAGTGAATGGGAAGAAACTAGGACGGAAACGTACATTAGTTTTTTCACCTAATAATTTTCTTGCCATAATTTCAAGTGTACCTTTTAAATCAGCTAAAGTAATATGTTCATCAATTACTAATCCCTCGAATTGACCAAATTGATGTGAATGAGTTGCATCATCATCTCTTCGATATGTCTTACCTGGACAAATCATACGAATTGGTCCTTTATCTTGATTTGCTTCCATTGTTCTTGCTTGTACACTAGATGTTTGTGTACGAAGTAACCAATCAACATCTACATAGAAACTATCTTGTGTATCTCTTACAGGATGACCTAAAGGAATATTTAATCTTTGGAAACAATATTCATCAGTCTCAAGTTCTGGTCCATCAAGTACATCATATCCCATTGATACGAATAAATCTTCTATTTCATTTACAATCATATTAAATGGATGAATAGTACCTCTTTCTCTTTTATTACTAGGTAGTGTTACATCTATTTTTTCTTCTTGTAATTTTTTATTTAATATTTCATTATTTAATTTATCTTCTGCTTCAGTAATTAACTCATTTGTTTTATTACGAATCAGAGTTGCAAAACGTCCTACTAATGCTCTTTCTTCAGGACTTAAGTCTCTCATATTTTTAGTAAGATCACTAACGATACCATTCTTACCTAAATACTTAGCTTTTACTTGAACTAAATCATTTGGCGTTTTACTATTTTCTAAATCTTTAATTAATTCATTTTCTATTTTTAAATTTCTTTCTTGATATTCTTTTTCCATTTTCTTCCTCCCTTTAAAAACAATTTAATATATTCACTAGTTATTTCTTTTTTCTTACTACATAACAATCGATGACCAACATCACTTACATCAGTTACAAATTTATTTTTTGATAAAATACTTTCATATATAAGATCACCAGCTTTATAAGGAATTATTTCATCACATAAACTTCTTAATATTAAAGTATCACATTTAATATTAGATAGATAATTTCTTCCATCTCGAACTAATTTACGAAATTCATTTATCATAAATGGTGAAGTACGTAATATCTTTTGCCATAATTTACTATATCTGTCAAAAGACTTTTCATGGATATCTGATTTGTTTTGTTTAAAGTTAAAATAATCAAAAGCAGCATTTACAAAAACTACTTTTTTTATTTCAGGATATTTACTAGCTACATAACCAGCAAGTACTCCTCCCATAGAATGACCTATAACATATATATTTTTATATCCATTATTAATAAGATTAGTTATCACACCATCAACATGATTTTTCCAATCTTCACAAGTTGCATCACTAAACCGATCTTTATTATGACCAGGCAAAGTACTAGCAAATACATCATAACTAGGTTCTAATTCTAAATAATTCATAAGATATTCATTATCATATAAACTACCAGTAAAGCCATGAATTATAACTATTGCTTTTCGAAATAATTTCATATACTCCTCCTAATAAAAAAATCTATCATATAGGAGCGAAAATACGCGATACCACCCTATTTGATAGAATTCTACCCTCATTCTTTTAACGCTACTAGCGATTTATCTATAAAGCTGAATTCATATAGATAATATTTATTGGCTCACACCTAACCCAACTCTCTTTAAATACTTTTCTATATTACTTGGTCTTTAATCACTGACAAATTCATAACTATTATATCATAGTTAATAAAAAAGTAAATAATTTATTATGAAATTATTTACCATTTTGTAGTACTTCACCATTAATTTCGGCCATCATTTTATTATAATGTTCTTCAACACCACTAGTATCATAAGAATCATATTGAGATAAAAGGAATACATATTCTTCAAACTCATTTTCAGGACCACCTTCATAATATAATTTTACATATGTATCAAATGATATATTGAATGAAAGTTGATTGGATCCTACATATTTAAATTCTTTACTAACTTGTGATTTTGGGAAACTTTTTAAAACACAATGCTTTAACAATTGCCCCATTGATAAGTAATAGAAGTAATATGAAACAATATAATCTCTTTCTTTAAGTTCATCTAGAATAGAAACAAATTCTTTAAACTCATCACAATACATTGTAGCCAAATTATAAACTTCAACGAATTTTTCAAAAGCTTGATGAGCAAGTTCTTTAGTCTTTTCATCTATTATGATAGTACTAACATCAAACAAATTATCAGTATTAGTAATTTTCTTTTGTTTAGACATAATTTTATCATTTTCAAGAACCATATCATATAAGAAAACATTAATATTTTGCACAGCTTTAGTAGTACTACCATTAACAATATAACCATCTTTAATAAGATTATCTCTTATATCACTAAAGTTTTTATAATTACCACAATAGTATACTTCACTAAATAGTGCTGATATTTCTTTTTTCTTATTCAATTGAGCTTTATATAAATTCCTTAAATAATCTAATCCATTAACATACTCATCATATGATAATTGTACTGGTTCTTCTTCTATATCTTCTTTTACTTCTTCAACATCACTCATCATAGTAATTGATGTTTCATTAGTATTTACATTTTCATCTACATTTTCTTCAGCAAATGCAGGTAATCCTGATACAAACATTACACCAGCACTTAATACTGCTAATAACTTTTTATAATATAATTTTAAATTTGTTACTATTTTCATTGTTCCTCTCCTTTTGGTTAGTTATAATACCATTTTTATTATAATATGTCAATTTAATAACTACTTAATTAGCTTACATAATTTTTGAGTAATTGCATCTTGACTTGCTTTATCAACCTTATCACATAAACCTAAATATGGTGATAAAGCTTTATTCTTAGAATTACTTTTTTGAAGTGCTTCTATATCACTTGATGATATCTTTATTTTATTATATGTACCTTCACTCCAAGTACTAGAATGAATTGTCTTTGTAAAATCATATTCACTGTTTGTCCAGTTATATCCTTTTTCCCAATCATCATTAATAAATGGATTTTTTACATCAATAGAACGATATTTTAAAGTATTTTCAATTACTTTAATAGAACACTTATTATTAGTAACTTTAGAATCATTTATACTTAATCCAGAAACTGTAATAGTAATTGGGTAAGTATCTTCATCTTTTGTTATATCAGTATCATAATTAATATACATTTTGTTTCCACCATCAATACTATTTTTAGGACAATCACCAGAATCAATTGTTGCAACAATATTTCCAGAAGTTATATCAATACATGTTTTCTTTGGAATTAGTGTTACTTTAGTTGGATTAGAAATATTAGATGATTTATAGTTATATGGATCATCTAATCCATTAATACCGATTGCTTTTTTAAATTTATCAGTTTTAGTAACCTTTCCACTATTTGTAACAACAGCTGAAAAATTATAATTCGTTGTAATACTCTTTCCATTTTCTTTTGTTGTAATACTAACCACTGCTGTTTGATTATTATTTACCATTTCTGGTTCATATGAATTATAGTATCTTACTATTTCTTTTAAATCTTCAATAATATTCCACCACTCATAAAGTAATTTAGTTTCTTTTACTCCAGTGATTTTTGATATTTTACTATCAATATATTTTTTCCAACCATTTGAATCATTATTTTTAACATAACTCTCTAGGTTACTATCAACATTTCTTATTCTAGATAGAACATTATTATATATTGTTTTCCAGTTATCATTATAAAATTCATAAGTACATTTTATTGATGAAGATACATTTATTCCTAAAGGTATTCCTTCTCCTCTTACAACAGTTCGATCTGTATCTGTTTTACCATCATTACCATAATCGAAATTTGTATCTACATATCTATCACAATCTATCTTATAAAATCCTTTTGCTGTTTCAGACGTATTTGAACATTTAACACCATCGGATGTTGATATTTTAACTTCAGTTTCACATGTACTTGCTTCTTTTTCTTGTCTTGCTGGTGTAGTAGAAGATTCAGTACACATACCAACTATTTTATCAGGTGCCTTACATTTATCTTTTGTTACATTCTCAAGTAAAGTATAACTTACATCAGGATATCCTAGTCTTTTTGCGTATGAACTACAATCTTTATTATTTACACTTTGCACATAAAATACATTTTTAGATAAACCTGGTACACCATTATCTACACAGCAATAACTGCTAAGTCTTTGTGGTACTCCTCCTCCACAACTTCGACTTTTATAAGAATCACAGTGCCATACTGTCTCACCTAGGGAATTAGTTATCTTCCTACATCCATCAGTGGAATAAACATCATATGATGCAACGTTTGCTCCCGCTTCTGAAGGTGGAGGTGAAAATGGAAAGTCTCCATTTTTACCATCTACCCATCTACCATCAGTTGGGATGGTTACACTTCTAGTAACGCCCCCATTATATGCTGATACCGTTACTGTAACAGCATCACAGGGTTTTATTCCAACAACAAATATATTACCACCTGGTACTCTGGTTGAATTATTACCAACTAGGGTAGCTCCACTAACGTCAATTGAAAAGACAGGAATAGCACAATTCTTAGCTTCCCATATAACTGCTGGTACTCCGTTATTTACTTCTGTTGGTCCCAATTTTCCTGCGACAGCTTTAAAATTTATCTCGCATTCTTTAGTACAAGTTTTACGTCCTGTTTGACTATTTTCATTTAATTGACCATAACATTTTGTACACTTACCATCTTTCCAATATTCATCTTTTGCACATGTTTGTGCGTTTGTACATTTACCTCCATCAGAACTTACTTTTCCATAACAGAACTTACATGCTTTGCTTCCATCTGGACTATATTCATCACTTGAACATTTTTTACATTTCAAAACTCCAGCTTCTGTAACTTCACCATATCCTGCCTTACATCCACAAAGACTTTTACAATTTGCTAAGCATTGTGCAGTTCCACCACAAATATTACAGCATGGTCTATTATCTGGCGTTGGTGTTGGTGTTGGATATGGTTTACCTGTACATTGTGTCATACAGTAATTATATTGACTACCGGCATTAGCACATTGTTCACTACATGGTTTAGGGGTCGGAGTTGGCGTTGGTGTTGCAGTAGGCTTTGGTGTAGGAGATGCTGTAGGTTTTGCAGTTGGTTTACTTGTTGGTTTTGGTGTAGCTGTTGTATATGGTTTACCTGTACATTGTGACATGCAATAACCATATTGACTACCAGCATTTTTACATTGCTCACTACATGGTTTTGGTGTAGCTTTAGCTGCTGTCCATGAACAACAAGTAGAACTACTTTTACAAGATGATTCAGACATATTACCACACTTAACATTATTACAGTAAGAAGGAGCACCTGATTTTCTACCACATGATCCTTCATCTCCTAAAATAGTTTCTATTTCAGAACTAACAATTATTTTCTTTTCATGAAAATGCTTATACGCAAAAAAACCTGATATCAGGCATATAGAAATTATTAATATAAATAATAATACCTTTTCAAGTTTTTTCATTTTATTTTCCTACTTTTATAAACTATTTTTCTTCTTTGTTTTTATAATATATCTTACTGATAATCCAATTGCAATTATTGATAATAATCCCCCACCAATTATTAAATACATTTGTGTATAATCTTTAGTTTCCTTTTCTTCTTCTTTTGGTGTATCTTCACCCTTCTTTAAATAGTTTTCATATTGTTTATCAAATTCTTCTTTTGTTATATCTTTATCGATCAATAATTTACAATATTTAAAATCTTCATGTCCCTTACATTTAGTTTCATCATAATTATAATTATAGAATGGTAACTTAACTAATTTAGTAGTTATTGTTTTACCAGAACACCAGTTAGTAACAAAAGCTTTAATTGTTACTGTAATCTTTTCTCCTGGTTTAAAATTCTTAATTGTTGCAGTATGAGTAGAACTATCTTTAAACTCTTGATACTTTTCACTATAATAATCTTCTATTATTAATACTTTTAAATCCTCATTTAAATTAACTGCATTAATAGAAAACACTGCTTGTCCATTAACTAATTCATAATCATAATCAAATTCAACTTTTTTAGCTAACTCTTTAAGACGAGATAACTCCTTAGGATCACAATTATCTTCTGCTTTAACATTTACTGTAAAAATAACTATTATTGCAAATAACATCATCAATATCTTTTTCATAAATCACCTATCATATTAATTATACTATTAAATAAACTAAAAATCTATATAATAAACAAAAAAATAAAACATTTTATTTTGAAATTATTGACTATTTTTTCTCAATATGCTAATATATCTAGTGTTGCTGATTTGCGCTCGTAGCTCAATTGGATAGAGCGTTTGGCTACGGACCAAAAGGTTGCGGGTTCAATTCCTACCGGGCGCACCACATATCGGGATGTGGCTCAATTTGGTAGAGCACTTGGTTTGGGACCAAGTGGTTGCAGGTTCAAATCCTGTCATCCC
>JAEEGK010018678.1_pt1 | contig 14977 bp, 13 predicted proteins | sample 8958771 | NCBI WGS metagenome assembly JAEEGK01 (sample SAMN16246547, study PRJNA631951) | gut metagenome | biome: gut microbiome; feature: rumen; material: SC-attached | host: Bos | place: Iran: Karaj | collected 2018-10 | reverse complement strand
GATAATCCAAGGAGTCACCGACGGATTGTAGAAACTGTAGGTCTCGAACGTCGATTGCAGATTGTACGAACAAAGCAAATTAAAGCCGAATGCGTATGTCAAAATCAAGAACACCGCAAAAACGACACCGAGCCAGCGGCTATGCAACGCAGTCTCGATATAGTACGCCGGTCCGCCATAACATTCGCCGGTATGACGGTCGCGACGCTTATAGACCTGCGCAAGCGTACTTTCGACAAACGCAGAAGACGCACCGATAATCGCAAGCACCCACATCCAGAACGCAGCCCCCGGCCCGCCCAGACAAATCGCGGTAGATACGCCAATGATGTTTCCCGTACCCACGCGGGATGCCGTCGAAACAAACAACGCCTCCAGCGAAGATACGCCGCCCGTTTCCTGAGGTTTTTCAGCGAGCGTACGAATCGCCTCCACAAAAAGCCGAACTTGAACGAACCGCGTGCGGATACTGAAATAAATTCCCGCAGTCGCAAGGACCACAATCAATATGGGATAATAAAGAACATTGTCAACGGTGTTCAGAAAATCGACCATCGTAAAGGCTCCTAACAAAACGAACGCTAGAGAACTAATTTAGAAACTTCTACAAAAAATGTAAAAGGAGCCCCACCCAATACTAGGGTCGCGTATTCTTTGGCCTAGTATTCTATACGAACTTCTTCGCCTTTAGAAAGAACGAAAACCGCCTTTTGCAAATTTTCTTTACCAAAAGCGATTGCATCATCCAGAGAGTCTTCTGAAAACAGACGATTGCTATCAAAATAATAAAGGGAATCCATCACATCAAGCCAACCACCAATGTACTTGTCATGCGACAAAGCATGAAAAACAACGCTATCCAGTTGCTCCCGCAGAATGCTGGACTGCGTAGAAGCATACGATACCACGATTCCAGTTGTGGGTTCTGCCATATTCCTAAGATTCAACGTGAAACCATCCGGATGCTTTTTACTGAATTCCCACACGTAGTCCGCCAAGGCATGAATACTGTCAGAAGAAATTTCTGAATTCGAATTCTTTGAGCCACTGTTGACTTTATTGTCGCTGAAACCGACAGAAAATAAGATTACCGTTAATGCAACAGCGAACAAAACATAGAGGATTTTACGCATAAAAAAATTCTTTTGAGTCATAAAAGCCCCTTTTTGATGAGAATGAAAAATATACTGAATAGAATATAAAAAAGCCACGACCGTAGTCGCAGCTTTCTAAGAGATGCTTGGATCCTATCGGATGTTACGCACCCTCCAGGATGACATCAGCCTCGTCATTCTCGCGAAGGCGAGAATCTTAGAACCCATCTGGTCGGGGATGACGTAGTGGGCGTCCTTTCGTCTAATTAAGCACCGAGCTTAGCGCGAATCCAGTTATTGACGTTGCTAATCGCAGCGGAAATCTTTTCCGGTTCGCGGGTACCAGCCTGTGCACGGTCCGGACGGCCACCGCCCTTACCGTTGCAAGCTGCAGCGAGGTCACGCACCATGTCGCCAGCCTTGATGCCCTTAGCCTGGACATTCTTGCCGACCATCACGGCGATGCTTCCGTTGCCTTCGCCCTTGTTCGCAATCACGGCAACGCTATCGACGTCGAGCTTGTTCTGAACGCCGTCGAGCAAGTTCTTGTACTTTTCATCCGGCAAAGCGAGTTCGCGAACGTAGAGGTTCACACCCATCACGTTGATGCCACCGTTCAAGAGTTCGGCAGCAGCAAGCGTTGCAAGTTCGAGCTTCACGGACTGGAGGCTCTTTTCGAGGTTCTGCGTCTTGGCGAAAGACTGCTGAATACGATCGAGAACTTCGGCGTCCTTGCAGCGGAGCTGTTCGCGGAGAGCGGTAAGAATCTGAGTGCCAGCACGGAGCAACATCAAGGCGCCACGGCCAGAGACAGCTTCAATACGGCGCACGCCAGCGGACACGCTAGATTCAGAAACAATCTTCACGAGGCCAATGTTACCGGTGTTCTGCACATGCAAGCCACCGCAGAGTTCCTTGGAGAATTCTTCGTTGCAGGCGCCCATCTTCACGACGCGGACCTTGTCGCCATACTTTTCGCCGAACAGAGCCATAGCACCGCTAGCCTTAGCTTCATCAACGTCCATCACGTCGGTGTGGACCGGCAAGCATTCCATGATCTTGGCGTTCACGATGTCTTCGACCTTCTGGATTTCTTCAGCGGTCATGGCGTTGAAGTGGCTAAAGTCGAAGCGGAGGAGTTCGTTCGAAACGAAGCTACCCTGCTGCTGCACGTGAGTGCCAAGCACTTCGCGGAGAGCGGCCTGGAGCAAGTGCGTTGCGGAGTGGTTCTTGCGGATGTCAGCGCGACGGTCGTTATCGACTGTTGCCATGAACACGGCGCCCATCGTCTTTTCATTGGCTTCGCCCTTCACGACCTTACCACGGCAGAGAGCAGTATCGTTCACCTTCACAGTGTCGAACACCTGAATTTCGAGGTCAGCAGAAACGAGCGTTCCCTTGTCACCAACCTGGCCACCCATTTCGGCGTAGAACGGAGAGGTTTCAAGGACGATGGAGAGCACGCCCTTGTCTTCGCGCCAGCGGACAACCTTCGTTTCGCAAGCGGAGAGTTCATAGCCCACGAACTTGGTGCTTTCTTCGCTGTACTGCGTCCAGCCTTCGGTACCCATGGTGTTGATGCCCTGCTTCATGTTAGCGCGGGCACGTTCCTTCTGTTCATTCATGCACTTTTCGTAGCCTTCTTCATCGATGAGGAGGCCCTTTTCTTCGGCGAGAATACCAGTGAGGTCCGGCGGGAATCCGTAAGTATCATAGAGGAGGAACACCTTGTCGCCCGGAATCTTGTCGCCCTTCTTGAGTTCGGCAGAGATAGCGGCGAAGCGTTCGAGACCAGCGTCGAGCGTACGGATAAAGCTTTCTTCTTCGCTCTTGATGACAGATGCAACAAATTCCTTGCGTTCGCGGATTTCCGGGAATGCATCGCCCATCGTATCAGCGAGAACTTGAACGAGCTGGCAGATAAAAGGTTTCTTCTGACCAAGCAGGCGAGCAAAGCGGCTAGCACGGCGCAAGATGCGGCGGAGCACGTAGCCACGGCCTTCGTTAGACGGGAGAGCGCCATCGGCAATTGCAAACGAAATAGCACGGATGTGGTCGGCAATCACGCGGTGCGGGGTGCCGGCTTCGCCATCGTTGTACGGAACGCCAGAGAGTTCAGCAATCTTTGCGATGATCGGGGTGAACACGTCGGTATCATAGTTGCTGGTCTTGCCCTGAAGAATAGCGCAGATACGTTCGAAGCCCATACCGGTATCGACGTTCTTGGCCTTCAGCGGAATGAGGGAACCATCGCTCACGCGTTCATACTGCATGAACACGTTATTCCAAATTTCAATGTAGCGGTCGTTTTCGCCGTTCACGCCCTTGATCGGGTCCTTGAACGTTTCGGCCTGCGTAGCAAGGTCGCCGCGGTCGTAATGGATTTCGGAGCAAGGACCGCACGGACCGGTGTCGCCCATTTCCCAGAAGTTGGAGTGTGCATCAAAACGCATGATGCGGTCATCCGGAAGACCGGACACGTCCTTCCAAATCTGCCAGGCTTCGTCATCGTCCTGATAGACAGTTGCGAAGAGGCGTTCCTTCGGGAGCTTCCAAACTTCAGTGAGGAGTTCCCATGCCCAGGAAATAGCTTCCTTCTTATAATAGTCACCGAAGCTCCAGTTACCGAGCATTTCGAAGAAGGTGTGGTGGTAGTTGTCGCGGCCCACCACGTCGAGGTCGTTGTGCTTACCAGAAACGCGAAGGCACTTCTGGCTGTTGCATGCGCGCTTCCAACCCTTCGGATTGTCGCCAAGGAAGATGGCCTTGAACTGGTTCATGCCCGCGTTCGTGAACATGAGCGTCGGGTCGTCATGCGGAACCACCGGCGAAGAACGCACAAAGAGGTGGCCCTTGGATTCGAAGAACTTGATGAAAGATTCGCGCACCTGCGCAGAAGTCATAGTAGGCATAATGTGTCCCTTTTATTTTTCGGGGGTAAATTTAGAAAAAGATCCTCGCCTACGCGAGGATGACGTTCGTAAATAGAAGCCTTCGCGGGTATGACGCAGAAAAACGTCGCACCGCAGCGCCGAAGGCGCAAGAGTGCCCATAAGCGTCTTAATGGATGTCCTTGCCCTACGGGCTGCGACATGACGCAGAAAAGATCCTCGCCTACGCGAGGATGACGTTTGCAAAAAGAACCCCCGGGGTTACCCGGGAGTCCCATTAGGAGGAGCGAATTTCGTTAAAAGCTACAGTTCGTAGTCGAGGCGGAGTTTGGCGTAGCCGTTTTCCACGCGGATGTTCAGGTCGCGGTACATCACGCGCTCCATTTCCCAGTTGCCTTCGGACCAGCGGCTGTAATCGAGAGCGTCGCCTTCGAAGTCATCTTGCCAGGAGAGGGTGAAGCCCTTGGTATCCGCATTGTACGCGTACACACGCACGTAGTCGATATGCTGCTCGATGGGGAGATTTTCCGGAGCCCACTTGCCGGTCCAGCCCGCAGACTTCGAAGCCCAAAGGTTGAAGCGGAGGGACTGCTGTTCCGTAAGGAACTTCACCTGGTCCGCATCGGCGTGGCTACCCACAAGTTCACCCGTCGCAACACGGCGGACTTCTACGCTGTCGATTTCCCAGGCAACGTAATCCGGAGTCCAGACGATTGCATACAAATGAAATTCATTCGTTGCGTCGAAACCGAATTCGTGAATCTTTTCCGAAGACGTCAGGCCCGAAATGGATGGGTCGGCCTCACGCGTAAGGATATTGGACTGCCAGGAGGTCGGATCCTTGCCGAGAATCTCGATGTCAATCTCGTTCCACGGCTCGTCGCCCTTTTTCCAGGAGAGGTCGTAGTTGAGGAACATGGAGCTCACGGAACCGCTTGTAGCGGCCATCTTCATGCGGGCCTCGAAACGCCCGTACAGGAACTGTTCCTTGCCGGTAAGTTCCGCACCGTAGAACGTGTACTTCTTGGTCGGGTCGTACGGTCCATCGACTGCGGGTGGAATCGGGTCGATGCCGCCGGCCGACGGAGTTGCCGATGAAGAGAGAGGAACATCGGGCAAGACCGAGGAAGACGACAGTTCCGGCAGGAGCATGTCGGAAGAAGATGTCGGGTCAATGACCGCCATGTCCGAAGAGGAACCCGGGTCTGTCGGGAGCGCGTCGGAAGAGAGCGCCGGATCGGGATTCACCGGGGCGGTGGAGGAGGAGTCGTCGGAGCAGGCGACAAACGCGGCAGCGACAACCAGGGGCAAGATGAATTTCGTTTTCATGGGAACCTCGCGGTTTCAAGTTTTTCTGTTTTTAAAGGTATCTTTTTTTCACGGGGCGCGCACGCGTAGACGCTAAAGTTCTGTAAAAAGTGTATCAACTGTATTTAAAACGCCCGCGCCACCAGAATTCTTTTCCCGTCGCACGCGTTATTTCATTGACTCTCAACAGATTGCAAAATATTTAATTTTTCCTGTTGCTCTTTGATAATTTATTATGTATATTTGTAATAATTACAATGTAGTACAAACATCGATAGGCGCCAATTTTTCGGGGATTGACCCCACCGCTTTTTTGGTAGATTTGGACTCATAAATAGTTTGTTATCGCTTTTTTGAATAAGGATAAAAGAAGGTAAAAGATGATAGTGAAAGAAGAATGGGACGGACTCGTCGGCCAGCGCTGGAAAGAAGAAGTCAACGTCCGCATGTTCATCCAGAAGAACTACAAGCCCTACGACGGGGACAAGTCGTTCCTCGTGGGCCCGACCGCCGCCACCACCAAGCTCTGGAACAAGGTCCAGGAACTGCAGAAGCAGGAAATCGCGAAGGGCGGCGTGCTCGACATGGATACCGACGTGGTATCTACGCTCACGAGCCACCCCGCCGGCTACATCGGCGAAGGCACGAAGGATTTGGAAAAGATTGTGGGCCTCCAGACGGACAAGCCCCTGAAGCGCGCGTTCATGCCGTTCGGCGGCATCAAGATGGCCGAGGAATCCTGCAAGAACTACGGCTACACCCCGAGTGCCGAACTCCACCACATCTTTACCGACTACCACAAGACGCACAACCAGGGCGTGTTCGACGCGTACACCCCGGCAATGCGCGCAGCCCGCAAGGCGCACATCATCACGGGCCTCCCCGACACCTACGGTCGCGGTCGAATCGTGGGCGACTACCGCCGCGTGGCACTCTACGGTATTGACTACCTCATCGAGAAGAAGATGGCCGACAAGGCCCTCACCGATGAGACCGACATGTCCGAAGAAGTCGTGCGCCAGCGTGAAGAACTCGCCGAACAGATCAAGGCGCTCCAGGGCATGAAGGAAATGGCAAAGATTTACGGCTACGATATTTCCAAGCCCGCCAAGAATGCGCGCGAGGCCGTGCAGTGGCTGTACTTCGGCTACCTCGCCGCCATCAAGACTCAGAACGGTGCCGCCATGAGCGTGGGCCGCGTATCCACGTTCCTCGACATCTACATCAACCGCGACATGGAGAAGGGAATCCTCACTGAAGAGGAAGCCCAGGAACTCGTGGACCACTTCGTGATGAAGCTCCGCATGGTCAAGTTCGCGCGCATCACGAGCTACAACGAACTGTTCAGCGGCGACCCGGTGTGGGCGACGCTCGAAGTTGCGGGCCTCGGCCAGGACGGCCGCCACATGGTCACCAAGACGGACTACCGCTTCTTGCACACGCTCGTGAACATGGGCCCCTCGCCCGAGCCGAACCTCACCGTGCTCTACAGCCCGCGCCTGCCCGAGAACTTCAAGAGGTTTGCCGCGGAAATCTCCGTGAAGACAAGCGCTATCCAGTACGAGAACGACGACACGATGCGCCCCATCTGGGGTGACGACTACAGCATCTGCTGCTGCGTTTCTGCGACGCAGACCGGCAAGGAGATGCAGTTCTTCGGTGCACGTGCGAACCTCGCGAAGGCGCTCCTGTACGCCATCAACGGCGGTAAGGACGAGGCGATTTGCAAGGGCCAGCAGATTGGCCCCGAGTACCCGCCCATCACGAGCGAGTACCTGGACTACGACGAGCTGGTGCACAAGTTCGACCTGTACCTCGACTGGCTTGCACGCCTGTACGTGAACACGCTGAACCTTATCCACTACATGCACGACAAGTACTACTACGAGGCCGCCGAGATGGCGCTCATCGATACCGACGTGCGCCGCACGTTCGCGACCGGCATCGCAGGCTTCAGCCACGTGGTCGATAGCCTCTGCGCCGTGAAGTACGCGAAGGTGAAGGTCATCCGCGACAAGGAAACCGGCCTTGCGCAGGACTTCCAGATTGAAGGCGACTTCCCGCGTTACGGAAACGACGACGACCGCGCCGACGACATTGCCGTGTGGCTCCTGAAGACGTTCATGGCGAAGATCAAGCACAACCCGACCTACCGCCACTCCGAACCGACGACCAGCATTCTCACGATTACGAGCAACGTTGTCTATGGCAAGGCGACGGGAACGCTCCCCGATGGGCGCAAGGCGGGTGAACCGCTTTCTCCGGGCGCGAACCCGAGCTACGGTGCCGAAAAGCACGGCCTTCTGGCTTCGCTCAATTCCGCAGCAAAGATCCCGTACGACTACGCACTCGATGGCATCAGCATCACGCAGACCATCAACCCGGCGGCCCTCGGGCACGACGACGCGGAACGTACCGAAAAACTCATGCAGGTCCTGGACGGGTACTTCAGTACCGGAAGCCACCACCTGAACGTGAACGTGTTCGGCGTCGAGAAGCTGAAGGATGCGATGGAACACCCGGAGAAGGAAGAATACCAGAACTTCACTATCCGCGTGTCCGGCTACGCAGTGCGCTTCATCAAGCTTACGCGTGAACAGCAGCTCGACGTGATTGCCCGCCAGGCGCACGGAGTGCTGTAATCGTTTATCGCAATTATCAAGAAGCCCTCGGTTAATACCCGAGGGCTTTTTTGCGCCGGAAGACGCCCACGACTTATCGCATAAATTAGATTTCCACGAGGATTCCTGCGTGGAGGTATACGAAGCCGTGCCCGTCATGGTGCAAGTACTGGTAACCCGCCGTAAGCAAGATGGACGAGTAGTCCCCGTTCTTGATATCGAGGCCGCCGCCTGCGCGCCAGAACATCTGGTGGCGTTCGCCAATCATGTAGCCAAAATCGCCGATAGCGACCGGGAGCACCTGCCGCCCGATGGGGAGGCGCACCCACAGGCTGGCAGAAAGCGGAACGTAGCCGACGTTGTCGAGTTCTTCGTAACCGCCGCCCACGCCCACAAAGGTCATCTTGTCGATAGGGAACCACCAGTGGCCATAGAAACTCATGTTGAACTTGGATAGTTCGCTCACGTGGTTCGTGACACCGCCCTGCACGTCCATTGTGAAGGCGTTCGCCGGAATGACCGCGAATGCGACGGCCAACAAGACCGCTTTAAAAAATGCCAACTTAACTTTAAAAACTTTCTCGCACAATTTTACACCTCACATTACACACTTCACATTTAAAACTATTCATCGCTGCGCGCTTCGCGGGCCCAGCCACCGCTCTTTTCACGCCTGAACGAGAGGAAGAATCCCTTGAGCAAGGCAAGGTTCATCGACATAAAGTAATATGCACTCGGCACCGCCTTCGTCACGCAAACAAGGAAGGCGAGCACAAGGAACCCGAACGACACCTGGTAAACACGGCCAAAAGGCAGAAGAAGCGCATTCAGGATAAACAGCAGGATTATGATATGCGGGGAGAACCAGCGCAGAATCTTGTGCGAGAAGAACAGGTAGGCAAGCAGCGGCCTGAACGGGTTCAGGAGCGGCAGGTAAGACCACAGGTAGTTGAAGTTCGCACGCCCGATACGTACCTTGCGCCGGAACTCGCCGCTCGATTCCTTCGATGTCTGTTCCGTGCCGATGGCGCTTGCGACAAACGTGCAGAAGTACCCTTTCTGGAGAATCTTCGTGGTAATGAAGAAGTCGTCCATGACGCTCTTCTTTACGGGCAGTTCCGTGTAGAGGTTACGCCGGATGGCGTAGAGTGCGCCGTTACCGCCGATAAGCCTGTCGAGGATTCCCTCGAACTTCTTGATTTCAGATTCCAAATCCCAGTACGAACTTTCGCCCTGGCCGAGCATGCTCCCGCTCTTGTCCGAAAGAATCAGGTGGCCGCAGACGCACCCGATTTTGCGGTCCTCGAAGGGGGCGACAAGCTTGCGTACCACGTTCGGGAAGAACATCGTGTTCGCGTCGCAAAATACGAGAATCTCGCCTTTCGCAATCTTCTGCAGGCGGTTGAGCATCGCCGCCTTGCCCGCGTTCTTCGGGGCCTTCACGAGGGTGATTCCCTTGTCGGCGTATCGCGCGATAATTTCTGCGGTGCGGTCGGCAGAACCGTCGTCGCCTATCAGGACTTCGAGTTTCTCTTTCGGGTAGTCGATTTCCAGGATGTTCTGGATTTTGCGCTCGATGACGCCTTCCTCGTTGAAGGCCGATATCAGGAGCGAAACCGTAGGCAGATCAAAATTTTCAATGATATCGCGGCGGCGGCGCTTGAAGAGTTCGCTCACGAACGGGAGCGTCACCGGGAAAATCACGTAGCAGAGCGCAAGCAGAAAAAACAGCCCCCAGAAGGCGACGCGCAAATAGAATACTACTTCTTCACTCATTGTTTTATCCACTCCTCTTCCTTTACAAGGAACTTGAAAAGAAGAGACTGCATTTCTTCGGGGCTCATGGAGTCCGTCACCGTCAATATAGTAAGACCTTTCGGCGCCACGAGCACGAAGGCGGGCAAAGCGCTCAATTCCCACGTGTCGAAGTAGCAGCGCTGTACCGTCTTGCGCTCCCCGTCACACGAAATCGTGTCTTGCGACTCGGCATTGAGCTTTACGGCATAGAACTTGCTGTTCAGTAGCGAGGCTACCGTCGGATCGCTGTACACGTTCGCCTCCATGATGCGGCAGGGCACGCACCAGTCCGCATACAGGTCGACAAAGATGAGCTTCGGGTTCTGTTTCGCCTTCGCGAGTGCTGTCGCGTAGTCCATCCAGTGGACTTTAGACTTCTTCTTCGGGACTGCCGCATACGCGGGCGATAAACTGGCGGGTACGCAGAACGCCAACAGGAACAGTGCCGCGACAAAGGCCGGCGCAAAACGGGAAACGCGCATCACTTCTTGTCCCCCTTCTTTTTTTCCTTGACCGGCTTCGGGATGCCCAGCAGCGAATCGATGCGCTCGGTAACCGCACGCTCGAACGGGAGCCACATGGCGTCGTCGTTCAGGACGGCGTCGCATGCCTGCGTAAACGTTTCGGTGGTGTAGCCGTATTTCTTGAGGGTCACCTGGCGGGCAAGCCTTGCCGCAGGCGCTTCCGCACCGTAGTTCTGCTCGATTATGCGCACTTCGACAAACGCTTCCACCAGGCGCATGTCGGGCTTGATATCTTCCTTGCTGCACGAGGCAAGCAGGAGGGCGCAGGCAAATGCCACCAGGAGGTTTGCAACAGGTAGTTTGCGCAACAATCCCGCCATCGTGAAGTTCCCGTTAAGGCTGCTCTTCCAGCGCGTTCTCGAAAAGGCCTTCCACGTATTCGGCCTTGCTGAAGGGCACCAGCTGGTCGATGCGCTCGCCCATGCCAATCCAGCGGATGGGAATCTGGAGCGAACTTGCGATGCTGAGAACCGCACCTCCACGAGCAGTCCCGTCGAGCTTGGTGACCACGAGCCCCGTCAGGGGGAAACTCTGGTTGAAAATCTTCGTCTGGTTGATAGTGTTCTGGCCGGTATTGCCGTCAATCACGAGCCACATGTCGTGCGGAAAATCCGGGTTCACCTTCTTCATCACGCGGACTATCTTCTTGAGTTCTTCCATCAGGTAGTCCTTGTTGTGCAGGCGGCCGGCGGTATCAATCAGCACCACGTCGCACCCGCGGGCGACGGCGGCCTGGCACGCGTCGAACGCGACTGCCGCAGGGTCACTCCCTTCCTGGTGCTTCACGAATTCGGCACCGCTACGCTGCGCCCATGTTTCCAGCTGTTCGATGGCCGCGGCGCGGAACGTGTCGCAGGCGGCGATCATCACCTTCTTGCCTTCGTTAATCCAGCGGGCGGCGAGCTTGCCAATCGTGGTCGTCTTGCCGGCGCCGTTCACGCCAATCACGAGAACCACGTGCGGCTTGCCCTTAAGTTCGAACGGCGGCGGGTCCTTCAAAAGGCGTTCCGCCTCGCTACGCATGATGTCGAGCACCTGCTCGGTGGTGAGCGACTTGCCCAGCGCCTGTTCACGGAGGGCATCCGTCAAGAGGAATGCGGCCTCTACGCCAACATCGGCCTTGATCAGGTGTTCCTCGAGTTCCTCGAGCGTGTCGTCGGTAATCTTGCCCGCGCCGACAATGCCCTTGAGTTCGCCCATGAGGGCGTCGCGCGTCTTTGCAAGACCGTTCTTGATGGCAGAAAACAGGCCCATTTCTAGAATCCTTTAACGCGCCGTTAGACGAGGCTCTCGACCTTGTCGACCAGGCCGTAGGCCTTGGCCTCTTCGGCACTCATGAAGTTGTCGCGTTCGGTGTCGCGGTCGATTTCCTCAATCGTGTGGCCCGAGGTCTCGGCAAGGATCTTGCCCGTGATGCCGCGGATGCGGAGCATTTCTTCGGCCTGGATCTGGATATCGCTCGCGGGAGCCACAATCTCGCCGTGAATGAGCGGCTGGTGAATCATGATGCGGGCGTTCGGCCATGCGACGCGCTTGCCTTTTGCACCGGCGGTGAGGAGCACGGCGCCCATGGATGCCGCCTGGCCGCAGCAGACCGTCACGACATCGCTCTGGATGGCGTTCATGCAGTCGTAGATGGCGAGACCGCTAGAAATCACGCCACCCGGGCTGTTGATGAAGAACACGATGTCTTCGTGGTTCAGGGAATCCAGGTACAGGAGCTGCTTCACGATGCGTTCGGCGCTCTCGTCATCGACGCCGCCCCACAGGAAGATACGGCGCTTGGAAGCGAGGAATTCTTCCGCCTTCTTCATCATTTCCGGAGTCTGGTTTTCTTTCTTTTCGTTGCAATCGGCCATAATAAATCCTTTTGTTCGGGTACAATTTAGAAATTTCATTTTATTATCGTCCTGGACCCGTGAATTGTAAAGCCTGAATGGGGTTATTTGACCATTTTTTTTATATTCCCTCCCATGCCCTCCCGCACGTATGCTGCCATAGACCTCAAGTCGTTTTTCGCCTCGGTGGAATGTATCCTCCGGGGCATTGACCCGTTGAAGGCGAAACTGGTGGTTGCCGATGCGAGCCGCACCGAGAAGACGATTTGCCTTGCGGTAACGCCTGCGCTAAAGGCCTACGGGATACCCGGGCGTGCGCGGCTCTTCGAGGTGAACCAGAAGGTGCGCGAGGTGGAGCGCCGTACGGGCGAAAAAATCGAGTTCATTATCGCGAAGCCGCAGATGGCAAAATATGTGGAGTACTCCACGAAGGTCTACAACGTATATCTCAAGTACGTGAGCGCAGAAGACATTCACGCGTATTCCATCGACGAGTGCTTTCTGGATTTGACGCGCTACCTTAAGTTGTACAAGATGACGGCGCGCGAACTGGTGAAGACGATTATCCAGGACGTGTTCAACACGACGGGAATTACCGCTACGGGCGGGATAGGCACGAACCTTTACCTGTGCAAGATCGCGATGGATATCATGGCGAAGCACGTGGAAGCAGATAGTGACGGTGTGCGCATTGCGGAACTCGACGAGATGAGCTACCGGAAAAATCTCTGGTCGCATCGCCCGATTACGAGCTTTTGGCAGGTGGGTCGTGGCATAGCGGCGAGGCTAGAGAACTGCTACCTGAACGGCGGGCGGGGCATCCGCACGATGGGCGACATTGCCCGCGTGAGTGTCAAGAATCCCGAGGCGCTCTACAAGATGCTCGGCGTGAATGCGGAAATCCTGATAGACCATGCCTGGGGTTACGAACCGTGCACCATCGCAGATATCCGGAAGGCGAAACCGCGCAGCCGCAGTACGGGCGAGGGGCAGGTTCTGCAGGACCCGTACCCGTTCGACAAGGCGCGTATCGTGGTGCGCGAGATGGTGGATACCGTCTCGATGGCGCTGGTGGAACATGAACTTGTATGTAACGGGCTCGTGCTTACGGTGGGTTACGACCGCGAAAACGTGGACAAGGGAACCTACCACGGCGAGACGGTGCAGGATTTTTATGGAAGGACGGTGCCGAAGCCTGCGCACGGTACGGCGAATATCGGGTACTACACGAGTTCGCAGACGGTGATGGCCGACGCTGTGATGAAATTGTTTGACCGCATCGTGGACCCGGAACTTACGGTGCGCCGCCTGAACCTGGTCGCGACGGACATCGTGGACGAAAAGAACCGCGGGTTCGACCTGTTTACCGACGTGCAGAAGCAGGAACGCGAAAAGAAGCGCCTGAAGGCGGAACTGCTTATAAAGAAGCGCTTCGGCAAGAACGCCATCGTGAAGGGGATGGACTTGCAGGAAGGCGCTACCACCATCGAGCGAAATGGGCAGATTGGAGGACACAGGGCATAATAACGAATGTGTCATCCTGAGTGGAATGCCGCGAGGCATGAAGTCGAAGGATCTAGTATGAGAGATAACTATTCTGACATAATTGATTTGCCGTACCCGAGGAACGACTGGAACTTCCTCATGAAGCACCCGCGCATGAGCATGGAGGCCCGCGCGAAGATTTTCCACCCGTTTGCGGCACTTCGCGGACATGCGGAAGCGCTTGATGCCACCGCGGAACGCAAGATAGATTCCGTCGAAAACGAGTTCGTGCTCGAGGACCCGGATATGGTGGTGCCCGAGGAAGGCTCCGATTTTTTATAATTGCTATTATGAAGCGATTTATTGTTGCAATAACGGTACTTGTGTTTGCGTTTGCGAGTTTATCCGTAGCGAAGCCCGCGAAGGCGAAGGCTGGCCCGAAACCCGCCAGGACAGCAGCAAAGGTGGTGAAGAAATCAGAAGTGAAGGATGCCCGCGACGGGCAGGTTTACCGCGTGGTAAATATTGCGGGCCTTACCTGGATGGGCGACAACCTGAACTACAATGCGGAAGGCAGTTTTTGCCTCGATGACGACGAGAACAACTGCATGGCCTATGGGCGGCTATACAGCTGGGACGTTGCACAGAAGGCGTGCCCCGCGGGTTTCCGTGTGCCGACTCACGCAGATTTCGAGAAACTCTGGACGGCTGCCGGCGCGGATTTTAATGCGGGTTACCTATTGAAGACAAACTACGGCTGGAAAGGTGACACCAACGGGAACGATACGCTCCGGTTTTCGGCTATGCCCGCGGGCAACCGCTTCGATGACGGCACGTACGGTAACCTCGCGAAGTTCGCTTTTTTCTGGACAGCGGACGACAAGTCGGAAGATATCCCTGCGGGCGAGGCTCGCGTGTGGTACCTCACGAACAAGTCGATGGCCTTCGGTTACACCGCGAAATCCAAAAAGTTCGCGTTCTCGCTCCGCTGCGTCAAGTGATTTGGTGTATCCCTGTTTACGGGATGGAACTCTTGTTTTATATTTATAGTTAAATAACAAAAGGAGAACTTATGGATTTTAAACTTATCCCTTTGGCCGCATCTCTCATGTTTTTTGCGGCATGTGAAGTTACTGTTACCGATACTGAATCCACTGGAGGTGATGGTGGCAGAATCGGGGAAAGGGAAGAACCGGCGTACCGTATTGGGGATGTCCAGGCCTCCCGTCATCTTCCGACGGACTACTACATAAAGGATATCTACGCATTTGCTTTCGATGACAAGAGGAATAGCGCAACTACCTATACTTCCAGCTGCAAGGAAGTTGACTATGCACTTGAATGGAAGCCCGACAACGCTTATGCCGACCAGCTCACGTTCGATTACTATCCTGAACGTGACTCCATCCATGTTGTCGT
>JAEEGK010018672.1_pt1 | contig 14979 bp, 12 predicted proteins | sample 8958771 | NCBI WGS metagenome assembly JAEEGK01 (sample SAMN16246547, study PRJNA631951) | gut metagenome | biome: gut microbiome; feature: rumen; material: SC-attached | host: Bos | place: Iran: Karaj | collected 2018-10 | reverse complement strand
GGTGGAGGTGTATAACCTCGTCGGACAGATAGTTCACGAGGCCGAAGGCCAAGTGGTGAATATCGACGCCGCCAATTGGCACAAGGGCATCTATTTGGTCAATATCATTGAACAAAATGGTGCTGCGGTGACCAAGAAATTGGTGGTGAGATAAACCTTGTAGGGACACGATTAATCGCGTCTTATTGAAAAACCAAAGAATCCCTGAATCCGTTTCGGGGATTCTTATTATTTTTGCAGGGACGAGACAATAGACCGGGAAAGACAATCCTAAAGCCTTTACCGTCATGGCGGAGAAGCATCCGCCATCTCCCAAGCGCGAAGATGACACCTTACCGCTCGGGAGATTGCGGGTCTAGCGCCCGTAATGACGGCTTTGATTGAGAGTCATCCTCTGTGGTCTCATGTCGAATAATACGATAACCAACACTTCAAAATAATGAAAAGAATCATTCCTATACTTTTCTGCGCCCTTATGGCCTTGGTTTCGTGCCAAAAGAAAAACGCCCCACTGTTTCGTGGCGATTATTCGTTCAAGACCTCGGGCAGCGTCACTTTGGAAGAGATAAATCCCGAAGACGAACCTGCCTCCTTTACCGTCAGCCTGCCTAACGAAATCGGACAGCTGGAAATCAGTGCCTTGGACAACGGCAAGGACAGCGTGCTCGTGGTGATGAACACCATGGGCGGCGAGGTTGTGGTCACCCATGCCTTCTGCAAGGACAACGAAATCTTCCTTCGCGACTTCAAGAAAAACACATTGCTCTTCACAGGCGACTCGCTTACCTTGAAGAACGACCTGCGTGTGCATTCCTCAGGGCAGATGTATGAAGACAACACGCTTATCCTCAACATGACCTACGAGGGTGAAGCCGAGACTAACGAGCGCAGTTTCAAGATTTATGGCGATGATATCCGCATGGCGGCCACAAGAAACAATTAGTGTATGAATAAACTAAGGGACGATGGCTTCTGACTATGACTATGACCACTTCACCCAAGGCACGAGATGGTCATAGTCATGGTCATTGGTCATAGTCGGAAAAAGAACAACAAATCGAAAAATGAAGATTAATCGCATATTATGGCTCCTTCCCCTCTTGCTGGTGGGCTGCGGCGAAACTGACCCACAGCAACTCAAGGAGAAGCTCATCGGTGGTCCTGCCGAGGAGCGCGTCATCACCGTGGGTGTGCAGCGTATCGACACGGTGGGCGGCTTGGTGCGCAACAGCTATCCTGGCTACCTTGAAGAAGGCAACACGGTCGACATCAGTTTCAAATATGGCGGCACTTTGCAGTCGCTTAATGTAAAAGAGGGAAGCACGGTGCGCAAAGGACAAGTGCTGGCTCGCGTGTCCTCACCACAGATGGAGAGCACGCAACGCTCTGCACAAGCCACCCTTGAGCAGGCCCAAGATGCCTACGACCGTCTGAAAAAGGTGCACGACAACGGTAGCCTCCCCGAAATCAAATGGCGCGAGATGGTGGTCAACCTTGAGAAAGCCCAAGCGGCCCTTGACTTGGCTAACGCCATGCTGGCCGACAACACTGTCACTGCCCCCTTCGACGGCACTGTCACCAACCTGAGCGCTGTGAAGGGCGAGAGCATCACCCCGCTGAAACCCATCATGCGTATCATCAGCACCGAGGGCTTGGTGGTGAAAATCAGCGTACCGGAGAACGAAATCTCCAAGGTGCAAATCGGCGATGAGGCTCAAATCCTCATCCCCGCCCTCGACAACCGCCGCTGCAAAGGCCATATCCTCGAAAAGAACATGACATCATCGTTGCTTACGCATAGCTACCCCGTCAAAGTGCTCATCGATGAAAGAGACGAGGCTTTCACCCCTGGCATGATTGCCAAAGTGGTGTTGAGTGCGGATGTCGATAATGGCATTGTTGTCCCAGCCAATGCGGTCTTGATCAATAACGACGGCAAGTTCGTGTGGGTAGCGAAAGACGGTCGCGCAACAAGACAAAACATCACCATCTCGGGCTATTCGGGCACGGGTGTGGTGGTGAGCGAAGGCTTACATAGTGGTGACATCGTCATCGTGGAAGGGTATCAGAAGGTTAGTGAAGGAATGAAAGTGGAGTATTGAAGCAAGACGGCCCTTCGACAAGCTCAGGGACCTGCAAAAGTTAAGGTCGTTGAGCCTGTCGAAACGCCGACACAAATAGTTGATACAATGGCTAAGTTAAAGGATAAAGGTATCATCAGCGGCAGCATACTGCGCCAGAAGATTGTCTGGGCGGTCGTGGCGGTCATAGTGGCCTTTGGTATCTATGCCCTCGTCGACATGAAGAAGGACGAGTTTCCGGCCTATACCATCCGCTTGGGCATCGTGGCGGGCGTGTATCCTGGCGCCAACTCTGAGGAGGTGGAAGCCCAGCTTACCAAGCCTTTGGAACAGCTGCTGTTTGAAATGCCCGAGGTGGACCGCAAGAACACCTATTCTGTTACCAAAGAGGGGATGTGCTACATCTACACCAGCCTCGACGAGTCGGTAAAAGACAAGGACATCGCATGGTCGAAGATTCGACATAAGATCAACGAGTCCAAGGCTTTAAAATTTCCTGCGGGCGTGTTGGCCATTGCCGTCATCGACGACTTTGGCAACACCTCTTCGCTGCTCATCGCCATGGAGTCAGCCGACAAGACCTACCGCGAGATGCACGACTACACCGACGACCTCACTCATCGCCTGCGTGCCATCCCCGAGATGGGCAATGTGCGCGTGATGGGCGAGCAAAACGAGGAGATCGCCGTCATCATCGATAAGGAAAAGCTTTCGTTCTATGGCATCAGCCCCAACGCGCTGATGCTGCAATACGCCTCGCAAGGCCTGCTGACCACCACGGGCACCATGCAAGGCGATGATTTCGACCAGCCGTTGCACATCGAGAATCCCATGGTCAGCGAGCAGGAACTCGAAGAGCAGATCATCTATTCTGACGCGGCAGGCAACACCATCCGACTACGTGATGTGGCCACCGTTGAACGCCGTATGGCCGAGTCATCCAAAGTGGTCAACTTCAATGGCAACGATGCTTTGATTATCAGCGTGGAGATGCGCAAGGGTTACAACATCGTGGCCTTTGGACGAGAAGTGGAGAAGGTGCTTTCCGAGTTTAAGGCAACCCTGCCCGATAGTGTGAAGCTCTACCGCATCACCGACCAACCCAAAGTGGTGCAAAAATCTGTCAGCTCGTTCCTCCGCGACCTGCTCATCTCCATGATTGTCGTCATCGTGGTCATGCTGTTGCTGTTCCCCTTCCGCACAGCCCTCATCGCTAGTTCGGGGCTGCCCATCTGTACGGCATTCAGCATCGGGATGATGTATCTCTTTGGCATCGAATTGAATACCGTTACCTTGGCGGCACTCATTGTCGTGCTCGGTATGATTGTGGACGACTCCATCATCAACATCGATGGCTATATCGACAAGTTGAGCCAAGGCTACAAGCCCTTCGATGCAGCCGTGAGTAGCGCCCGTGAGCTCTTCATGCCCATGTTCATCGCCACCGCCGCCATCGCCTGCATGTTCTTCCCGATGACTCGCATCATCACGGGGCCTCTGGGCGAGTTTGTGCAGCTCTTCCCTTGGACCGTGGCCTTTTCGCTGATGGCATCTTTGGCCTACGCCATGCTCGTCATCCCTGGATTGGAGATCATGTTCATCAAGCCGGAAGACAAGCCGCGGCACAATGGCTTCGTGAGGGCGCAGATGCGGTTTTTCGGTTTCTTGCAACGCATCTACGACAAGATGCAGAGCCATTGCTTCAAGCATCCGTTGTTTACCATCGGTATGGGTATCGGCTCTATCGTCCTGGGCGTGCTGATGTTTTTGGCCTTACATGTGCAGATGATGCCTATGGCTGAGCGTGACTGCTTTGCCGTTGAGATCCGTCTGCCCGAAGGTAGCAGCCTCGAAGCCACAACGAAGGTCAGCGACTCGTTACAACACTTGATGCTGGCCGACAAGCGCGTCACCTCCGTGACGGCCTTCATCGGTGAGAGTGCACCGCGTTTCCATGTGACCTACTCACCCAGCATACCCGCATCCAACCTCTCGCAGCTGGTCGTCAACACCACCTCGAAGAAGACCACAGAAGCCTTGCTGAAAGAATGGGACGACAAGTATTCCTATTACTTCCCAGAGGCATACGTGCGTTTCCGTCAACTTGACTATCAAGCTGTTTCAACGCCTGTCGAGGTTTATGTCTATGGCGATGACTACGGCAAGACCGCGCCTGTGGCGCAGCAAATCAAGGACTATATGCTCATCCTTGACAAGGAATTGCGCTGGGTGCACACCGATTACGACGAGCAATTGTCATCAGTGAAAGTGACCATGAAACCCGAGGAATGTGCTCGGTTGGGACTCACTAAAGGTTTCCTCTCCTTGGATTTGGCCAGCAGCCTCAACGGCCAGCCCTTGACCACCGTTTGGGAAGGTAGTCGAGGCATTCCCGTGCGGTTGTATTCCCAGCAAAACTATGACCCCAACAACTACGAATCCGTGCAAAACCAGCTGATACCGACCATGGTACCTGGCACCAATGTGCCGCTCCGTCAGGTGGCTGACATCAGTCCCGAGTGGCATCCAGCGCAGTTGGTGCACCGCAACGGCAAGAACGCCATCACCGTAGCCGCCGACATGAAATTCTGGAGGCCGCAGACGGTGAGCATGAAGAAGATACAGCAGTACATCAATACGGAAATCACACCCAACTTGCCCGAAGGCGTGAGCATCGAATACGGTGGCCTTTCATCTCTCAACACCAGCGTTATCCCACAGCTGCTGAAGAGCCTGATTGCTGCCATTTTGGTGCTTTTGGTGTTCTTGGTGGCCTATTTCAAAAAGTTGAATCTAGCCATCCTCACTTTGGGTTCCAGCGCATTGTGCATGTTCGGCGCCTTCTTCGGCGAATGGCTCTTTGGTCTCGACTTCGGCATGACCTCCTTGTTGGGTATCGTCAGCTTGATTGGTATCATCATGAGGAACGGCATTGTCATGTACGAATATGCCGAGACGCTCCGCACCGAGGAGGGCTTGCCCACCAAGGAAGCCGCCATGAAAGCCGGTAGCCGCCGCATGAGGCCCATCTTCCTGACCTCTGCCACCACTGCCTTGGGTGTGCTGCCGATGATCATCTCGCGCAACCCACTCTGGATGCCTATGGGTGTGGTCATCTGTTTCGGCGTGGTGCTTTCGATGGTCATTATTTTGGCAGTGATGCCAGTGATGTATTGGTTGATATTTAGTAAAAGTAAGACGACAAATTGAAGGTGGACAGAAAACAAAAAAAGGTGGACAGAAAATGAAAAAAGTAGACAGAAACAGAAATCTTAGGATTGCACTTATTGTATTTATGTGTGGTTTACTTATTGCGTTAGTTTCTGCATTGGTTCTCCGTAAAGAAAGACAAACGCTAATGACAACAGGAGAAGAAACTATCGGTGTTGTAACCAATACTTATACTATTGGTTCTCGTTTTGGCTCTGGTACGAATCCATATATTATTGAATTTTCTTTTTTTTTGGACGATACCATCATAGATGGGACGTGCTCTCTATCATACGAAGAAAAGGAACAATTCCAGAAAGCCGTTGTCGGGGACACATACAAGGTAAGATTCTCTCTCGAAGAACCTTCTAAAAAAGCAAGAATATACATTGATGAACCTGTTCCCTCTTCTGAAGAGGAGTATAAAAGACTATGGGAAAGATTATGGATAAAGAGAAAGGATTGAAAAGGCCGGATTACAAATCCGTCCGAACCGTGGCATTAATGATTCTGCTTACATCATTTTCGGTTTCCTTGATGGCCCAGGAGTCGTATCGCCTCTCCGTGCAGGACTGCATTGAGATGGCCTTGGAGAACAACATCGAACTGAAAAACAGTCAGTTGGAAATCGATAAAGCGAGAGCTACAAAAAACGAAGCCCGTGCCGAATATTTTCCCACAGTCTCAGCACAAGCCGTGGCTTTCGATGCCTTGAACCCGATGCTTACCTTTAGCATTGAGGACATCGACAATGCACAATTGAGGCAGCTTCTTTATACGCTTTATGCCGAATATGGCGCAAATATGGGCATAGACAAAGAGTATTCCTTCGTGCAAAACGGCATGATGCTCAATGCGATGGCGACAGAACCCGTCTATGCTGGAGGTCGCATCCGCAATGGAAACAAACTCGCCAAGTTAGGCATCGATGTCGCCGAGACCCAGGCAAAAGTGAAAGAAGATGAGGTATGCCTGCAAACCGAGACGCTCTATTGGCAAATTGTAGCCTTGCAAGAGAAACTGGCCACTTTGGACCAACTCGACCGGCTTTTGGATACCTTGGACAAGGACTTATCGGGAGCCATCGAAGCGGGCTTGGCCATGCCCACCGACCAATTCAAGCTGAAAGTGAAGCAGAACGAAAGCCAACTCAACCGCAAGAAGGTCACCGACGGCATCACCTTGCTCAAGATGGCCTTGGCACAAACCATCGGCACAGATTGGCAAACAATGGTGCTCACCGATACTTTGGGCATGGAGACCGAGCCAACGGCCTACTACAAGCAACCTAATGAAGCAGTTTTGCTGCGCAACGAAAGCCATCTCCTCGACCTCTCGCTGCAAGCCGAAAAGCTGAAAAAGAAGATGACCCTCGGCGAGGCATTGCCCTCGCTGTTAGTGGGTGGGAGTGTAAACTATCATACCGTTATGGAGAACACCAAACCCAATGCATTAGTCTTCGCCGTGCTGCAATTGCCCATCACCGACTGGCACAAGACCTCCGTCAAGCTGAAGAAGCACAACCTTGACACCGAGATGGCCGAGAACACGCGCCGCGACCTCACCGAGAAGATGGAGATGCAAACCAACCAAGCCTGGTTCAATCTTGAGCAGAGCTGGCTGCGCATCACCATGGCGCAAACTGCTCTTAGTGATGCTGAAGCCAACCTGAAAGTCACGCAAGACTATTATGAAGCTGGTTTGGTCGCCCTTTCAGATGTCCTTGAAGCCCAGACCCTACTCAAGCAGAGTCGAGACGAACTGACCGACAGCCGCGTGGAGTATCGCATTAATTTGGTGACTTATAGGCAACTGGCAAAGGATTAACGCCCCATATCTTTGAGTTTGCACGATTTTTGTATTTTTGCCGCCTGATTCAAAACTCAATCCAATGAAAAAACTCCTTTTTTTAGTCCTTTTCATGGCCACGGCCATGCTCGGACAGGCCCAAGTCAGCAAGATGATTGGCCAATGGAACACTTATGACGACAATACGGGCGACCTTCGCTCCACCGTTAAAATCTATGAAGAAAACGGCACATACGAAGCCGTGATTACCACGCTTTACGAAAAAGATGCCAGCGGTAAATTCCAAGTAATGAAAGCCCCTTACGCAAAAGAATACGAAGGCGTGGTCGGCACTCACCTTTTCAAGGAGATGAAGGCCGACGATGACCTGTTGAGAGGTAAGATTTACGACCCCGAAAGCAAGAAGACCTACAACGCCAAGGTGACTTACAAAGCCAAAACCGACGAACTCAGCGTGCGTGGCTCTTTGGACAGGGCCGGATTGCTGGGCCGTTCGCAAGTGTGGAAACGCAAGAAATAAGAAATATAATCTCTAACCGAACTTAACCGAATCATTCCGAAGTCATTTCGGATAGTTTCGGATTAATTCGGTTAGAGATAATATCTACGGATTTACGGTAAGATTTAGCTTCGCTGAAATCGAAGATTCGGCACAGCCAATGCTGAGCATTTGTGTAAGATTTGTTTCTAATCAAACATCAAATTTGAATTCGGCATCAAACCAGCCGGTGTCTTCCTTTAAAAGATCGTATTCTTCGCCCGTTTGGTGGTCAACCACATGCACGGTGCCTTTGATGTCGTCGTAGGTGAAGGTAAACTGTGAGTTTACGTCGTCTTTGGGTACGTCCATTTTAGGTGTTATCTATGTTTTGAGGGTGCAAAATTAATGCTTTTTTTCTTTTTTGAAGTAAATCTACCACAAATCTTTATACTATGGCCGATAGCCTATGGCTTATGGCTCGCTTCATCCAAAGCACTGATTTCACGCCTTGGGAGAAGCGAGCCATTGGCTATAGCCATAAGCCATAGTTTAAAGACCCAAACGTTTATTCAGCGCAGCCGTCTGTTCCTCAAAACCTTTCTTGCCGAGCAAAGCAAACATATTCTTCTTGTAAGCTTCCACGCCGGGTTGGTCGAAGGGATTCACATCCAGCATGTAGCCGCTCACAGCGCAAGCCATCTCGAAGAAATAGATCAGTTCGCCAAGGACCTTTTCTGATACCTCTGGGATGACGATGCGCAGGTTCGGCACTCCGCCGTCCTCGTGGGCGAGCACAGTGCCGAGTTCAGCCTTGTGGTTCACCTCGCTGATACGCTTGCCGGCGATGTAGTTGAGTTGGTCGAGGTCTTCGTTTTCCATGGGGATGCGGAGCTCGTGGTTCGAGTTCTCGACTGAGATCACAGTCTCGAAGAGGTTGCGCAGACCGTCTTGGATATACTGTCCCATCGAGTGGAGGTCGGTGCTGAAGGTGACCGAAGCGGGGAAGATACCTTTGTGCTGTTTGCCGTGGCTCTCGCCGTAGAGTTGTTTCCACCACTCGCTGAAATACACCAGACGCGGTTCATAGTTGACCATAATCTCATTGGTCATGCCTTGGGCATAGAGGGCTTGGCGCACCACGGCATATTGCGTGACGGGGTTGTCGAGGGTGGGGCAGGCCTTGCATTGTTTTTCCATTTCAACGGCACCCTTCACCAAGGCGCGGATGTCGATGCCCGCCATGGCGATGGGTAGCAGACCCACGGGGGTGAGCACCGAGAAGCGGCCACCCACGTCGTCGGGGACGATATAGGTCTTGTAGCCCTTTACGTTGGCCAATTGTTTCAAAGCGCCACGGGCCTTGTCGGTGATGGCGATGATGCGCGAGGCGGCTTCCTGTTCACCATATTTGTTGATAATATGTTGTTTCAGGATGCGGAAGGCGATGGCGGGCTCCGTTGTCGTGCCCGACTTGGAGATAACCGCCAGCGAATAGTCTTTCTTGTCGAGGATGGCCATCAGGTCGTGGAGGTAGTCCTCGCTCATGTTATGACCAGCGTAGACGATGAGCGGTTTCTCGCCAGTGAGCGGGGCGAAGTGGTTCTGCAACGCTTCGATGACGGCGCGGGCGCCGAGATAGGAGCCACCTATGCCGATGACGACAAAAATCTCCGACTTTTTGCGCAAGTCGGCAGCGGTTTTCTCGATATCTGCTAAAAGATTTTCATCGATTTCCGAAGGCAGATTCACCCAGCCGAGGAAGTCGTTTCCAGCACCAGTTTTATTGAAAATGGTTTCGTAAACTTCTGAAACTCTTGATTCTAAGTTGATTTTTTGGTTTTCGTCCAAAAATGGTTGGACATGTGTGAGGTCGATTTTCATAATTTCTGAGTGTTAAGATGCTGCGAAGATAAGACAAAATCTTTAAGAATGTGATGATTATATCAAAAAAAATACTATTTTTGCACAACATTTTTTGCACAACAACGTTTTACGTGCGAGCTTATTATTTGTTTTTATTTTTAGATTGTTTTATATGTCACGTTTAAAGATTTTATTGGCCGAAGACGATCGTGGATTAGGTATGATTGTCAAGGCTTTCCTTGATTCCAAGGGCTATCCCACTACTTTATTCCAAAATGGAGAAGAGGCTTGGAACAGCCTGCGCGATGTCCAGTATGACTTATGCATTACCGATGTGATGATGCCCGTGATGGACGGTTTCACCTTGGTCAAACAAATCAAGGCCGTGCAGCCTATGTTGCCTGTCCTCATCCTGACCGCCAAGAAGGAGGAGGAGGATATTTTGGAGGGTTTCAGTTTAGGTGCTGACGACTATATCACAAAACCCTTCAGTATGGACGAGTTGTTGGCTCGTGTCAAGGTGTGGGAGCGCTGGCTGACCTACACTCCGGGTAAGGCCACAATCTGTGAATATCGGCTGGGCGGTTTCACCTTTGATGTGCCGCATCTCACTTTGACCGATTATAAGGGTGAAAAACTCAAACTGACCTCCAAGGAGATGGAACTGCTGTATATGCTTTGTGAACATGCAGGAGAGACCTTGGAACGTAGTCTTGTGTTAAAGACCATCTGGGAGGAAGAAAGCCGCACCAACGCCCGCTCGATGGACGTTTACATCACCAAGCTCCGCAAGTACTTTAAGGACGACCCCGATGTCGACATCGTCAATGTCCACGGAGTGGGATTTAAGCTGGTGGTGAAGTAACAGAGCCGTTTCAATAGTAAAAAGGCGCGAGGAGAACTTTCTTCGCGCCTTTGTCTTTATTCAGGCAAAGCCTCCGCCTCAGGCAGCTGCACCGTGGTGTCGCAAATGAAATCCCATAAAGGATCAGGCGGGAAGTTGAAGGTGGTGTTGGTCAACAAGGCGAGGAAACGGTTTTTGTTCGTGTCGCGGATGATGGCGCTGCGGTAGCCTTTCCACCAACCGAAATGGAAATACATGCCAGGGCGTTCCTTGCTCATGCGCCAACCGAAACCATAGTTTTCGTTGTTCTTCCACTCGGGTGAGCCGGGCTTGAAAGCCTCGGCCTGCAAACTGTCGGGCAAAAGCACATGCTTGTCCAAGGCTTGGTTGAATTTCCAAAGGTCTTCCACGGTGGAAAACATGATCTTGTCGCCCATCACGCCGTTGAGGTAGTCGTTTTGCGTCTTCAGCGGCCCGTTCTTGAAGAGGTCATGGCCATGCGCATCAACGGGCATATACAGCGAAACAAGGGTGTCGTTTCGCATCGAATAGATATAGGAATGCGACATGCCCAGCGGCTCGAAGATGCGCTCGCGCATGAAGTCCTCGAAATGCTGCCCGCTGGCCCGTTCCACCACCGTTGCCAGCAGGGCGTAGTTGATATTGTTGTAGAAATAGGAGCCATCGGGTGTGCCGTAAGGCTCGGGTTTCTTTTCGGCCAACATCTTGATCATCGCTTCGTTCGAGAAAGGCTTCTTGCGATCACGCCAATGCTGGTCGGCCATGGCATCGTAGCGCGGCAAGCCAGAGCGATGGTTGAGCAAATGTCGAATTGTCACGCCTTCATAAGGCAATTGGGGAATGTATTTCCGCACGTCATCGTCGTAGTCGAGCTTGCCCTCGGCTTTCAAGAGCATGATGGCTTCGGCGGTGAACATCTTTGAGTCGGAAGAGAGCTGGAAGGCATCATCGACACGGAGCGAGTCCTTTTGGCGTTTGCTCAGGTCGCGCCACCCGAAGGCTTTCTCGTAAACCACCCGTCCTTGTTCGGCATACAGCACCACGCCATTGAGTCCTGCCTTGTTCAAACCGGTGAACACCTTGTCGGCCTGCTTGGCGCGTTTGGCTGCAATCTCATCGTTCAAGTTGATGAAGAGACTGTCAACATTAATGTCAGGCACGACACGATTGCACCGTTTCCCGAAGAAGAAAACCGAGGCAACCACTACGATGAACAGCAGTAAAAGGACTAAAAAGGATCTCCGTCTCATTTTCGAGGGGCAAATGTACGCAAAAATGGCATAAAACCGCTTTTTTTCGGCAAAATTGTAGTCGGATACGGCTTAATTCGTTAATAATTACTACTTTTGCAGCCTCATTTAAACACCTTAATCATATTTCATGTCACAATTTACAGATTTTGGATTGAATCCCGCTCTGCTGAGGGCTATTAAGGAGCTGGGGTTCGAGAATCCTATGCCTATCCAGGAAAAGACCATTCCTGTGCTCCTGGAGAAAGATGTTGACTTCGTGGGCCTTGCACAGACGGGAACGGGTAAGACTGCCGCATTCGGCTTGCCCTTGTTGAACAAAATCGATGAGACACAGCGTTGTGTCCAAGCGTTGATTCTTTGTCCGACGCGTGAGCTTTGTATGCAGATCACCCGAGACTTGCGCAACTATGCCAAGTATATTCCAGAAATCCTGATTGTGCCCGTCTATGGCGGCGCCAGCATCGAACTCCAGTTCAAAGACTTAGCCAAGAAACCGCAGATTATCGTGGCCACGCCCGGCCGTCTGCGCGATATGATCCGCCGCAACCGCGTCGACTTCAGCAATGTGAAGACGATGATTCTTGACGAGGCCGACGAGATGCTTAACATGGGCTTCCAAGAGGAGGTCGACGACATCCTCGAGTACATGCCCAAGGAAGGACGCCACACCATGCTCTTCTCGGCCACCATGCCGAAAGAGGTGGAAGCCATCCTCAACAAGTACATGACCGACCCCGTGAAGGTGGCCGTGGGCGAACGCAACAGTGGCACCGCCAATGTCGACCACATCTACTACATGATGGCCGCTAAGGACCGTTACTCGGTGCTGAAGCGCATCATCGACTACACGCCGTCCATCTACGGCATCATCTTCTGCCGCACCAAGCTGGAGACCCAAGAGATTGCCGACAACCTCATCCAAGACGGCTACAACGCCGCCGCTTTGCACGGCGACCTCTCGCAAGGCATGCGCGACAATGTGATGGACCACTTCCGTAAACGCAGCCTGCAACTGCTGGTGGCTACCGATGTGGCCGCCCGTGGCATCGATGTGAAGGAACTGACGCACATCATCAACTATAACCTGCCCGACGACATCGAGACCTACGTGCACCGTAGCGGTCGTACAGGTCGTGCCGACAAGCGTGGTATCTGCCTCAGCCTCATCAACTTGCGCGAGAAGAGCAAGATCAAGAGGATTGAGAAGATTGTGGGCCGTCCCTTCGAGAAGGCCATGATTCCTACGGGTAAGGAAGTCTGCGAGAAGCAGCTCTTCAACCACATCGACCGCATCGAGCATGTCAACATCAATAGCGAGGAGATTGACGACTACTTGCCAGTGGTTTTCCGCAAGCTGGACTGGATGAGCCGTGAGGAACTCATCACCCGCATGGTGGCACTCAACTTCAACCGTTTCCTTGAGTACTACAAGGATGCCGTCGACCTCAACGTCAATGAAAAAGACGAGAAGAAAGACCGCAAGGAGCTCAAGAAAGAGCGCGAGCATCGCGATGAGACCATGATGCGCCTCTACTTCGGCATGGGCAAGAACGACCACATCCTGCCGCAGAAGATCATCGGCAAAATCAATGATGTCACCCATTCGAAGAACATCCCGATTGGTCGTATCGACCTCTATGGCGACTATTCCTATGTGGATGTTGAAGAGAGCTTCGTCCCGATGATTCTCGACTGTTTTGCCGACCCGCACAACAACCCGCGCGGCATCGTGGTGGAGGTGGCCAAAGACCAGCCTGAGCGCAAGAAGAGCAGCGAGAAGAAAGACTTCGGCGAGAAAAAGGAACGCAAGGAACGCCACGATCGCGATGACTTCCGTGACGACCGTCGCGAGAAACGCGACCGTCATGACGACGACTTCTTCGAGAAGAAATCGAAGAAGAAAAAGAAGGACTTCGACGATGATAGGACTTACTACAAGTCGGAGCGTTCGCGCGATGGCCGCGAGTGGCTCGATCCTGACTGGAGAGAACACTTGGACGACATTGAGGTTTTCATCGACGATGACGACCGTCCGAGCCGCAAGCAGCGCAACGCTGAGCGTGGCTTCGGTGCCAAGAAGAGCGGCAGCAGTTCTTCAATGAGCAGTTCTTCAAGAGGTGGAAGTTCAAGAGGAGGTTCTTCGAGAGGCAGTTCATCGAGAAGTTCTTCGTCGAGAGAGTCTGGCCGTGGTCGCCGTGGTGCCAGCCGTTATGATGACAACGATTATTACTCACCTCGCCGCCGCGGTGGAGGCCGTCGGAGATGATGTTTTATGGGATACACTTCGTGTAGAAATCTATCAAAAATCATAATAAAATCCATTGAAAATCAAGAAAGTATTTTTTGAAGATTTTTAAATAGATTTTTGAACGATTTCTTGCCGAAGGCAATACCAAATTAATATGGCAAAGATAAAAACTTGGATCAGAGCAGCCCGTCCAAGGACGGTGCTGCTCTCTTTTTCTGGCGTATTATTGGGAGGATTTCTTGCTATTAAAGCCGGCCCTTCGACCCTTCGAGGGGCCTCAGGGACCGCAGGCTCAGGGACCTGGTTCTGCCTGATATTTTGTGCCCTCACCGCCGTGCTGCTTCAAGTTCTCTCCAACCTCGCCAACGACTACGGCGACTTCAAGAAAGGTACCGATAGTGCAAAACGTGTAGGTCCGCAACGCGAGATGCAAAGCGGAGCCATCACCGAAATAGAAATGAAACATGGGCTGGCCATAACTGCTGGCTTGTGTTTGATTTCAGGTGCCTTGATTTTCGTCTTTGCCCAATTGTCATGGCAGGAACTGGCCGTTTTTGCCGTTTTAGGCATCGGGGCAGTATTGGCCGCCTTGCTTTACACCTTAGGCAAGCGACCATACGGTTATCGTGGCTTGGGCGACTTGTATTGCTTTCTGTTTTTTGGCTGGGCCGCTGTGGCGGGAACCTATTATTTGGCCACAAAAAACCTTGACTTCTGTGTTTTGCTACCCGCCTCTGCCATGGGCTTTCTCTCCAATGCCGTGCTCAACATCAACAACATGCGCGACTATGAAAACGACAAGGCTTCCAGCAAGAACAGCCTCGTGGTGAAGTTAGGATTGAAAAATGCTTTCATCTACCATTGCCTGCTCATCGGTGGGGCTTTCATCTGCCTTACCCTCTTTCTCGCATTGCACCACGCAGCATGGTATTCTTACTTGTTCCTGCTGGTTTCCCAGTTGTTTGTCAAGGACATAATCGCTATCAAAAAAACCAAGCCTGAGTTGCTTGACCCGTTTTTGGGAAGACAAGTCAAGCATAGTTTTTTGTTGGTGTTGACTTTCGGGATACTTTTACTCATTTGATGTCAATTTTTATCGAAAAATCATCCTATCTTTCGGAATAGTTTCTATTTTTGCAGCCTAAACACTTAATACTTATCTATATGAA
>JAEEGK010018671.1_pt1 | contig 14980 bp, 5 predicted proteins | sample 8958771 | NCBI WGS metagenome assembly JAEEGK01 (sample SAMN16246547, study PRJNA631951) | gut metagenome | biome: gut microbiome; feature: rumen; material: SC-attached | host: Bos | place: Iran: Karaj | collected 2018-10 | reverse complement strand
GTCGATTTCGGCGTGAGTTTTTCCATCAGCATCTTCGAACACTTGCACGGCGGCGTAGTCGTGGATGTTGTTCCAGATGAAGAAGCGTTTCTGGATTGCGCCTGCGTAGTCGCCCTTGCCGGTGATGTGAGCTATGGCAGCTTTGTCGAGCGTGGCGGAGGTGACTGCGGTGTTGTTCACGCATGTGACCGTGTAATCCGTGACGGCTGTGAGCGTATCCTTGCCGTTGGTCACGACGACAGAGGGGCAGACGGGCTTGCCGTCAGCGTACTTCTGCACGGGGATGTCGGCGACGGCGATGTTCACGCCGGAGAGGAATTTTCCGTTAAACGACGGCGGCACAAGCGTCTTGCCTGCGATATCGGAAACATCGCCGATCGTACCGCTATACGCTTTACCGTCTTCGTCCTTGAACGACCTGCCCTCGGCGATTTGGACTGCGCCATATTTGCTGTAGTAGCTGCTAGCCTTGATGAAGTCGGTGATGTTCGTCCAGCCAAGGGTGATGTTTCCGTTATAACTGCGGATGCCGAAAACTTTGCCAGTGGCCGTGACCGTGCCGCAGTTTATCGTGACTCCTTTATTACCGTAGATGCCGAAAACTTCGCCAGTGGCCTTGACTGTGCCGCCACTTATCGTTATATCGCCAGAATGGCTGTAGATGCCGTAACCGTTTGTGCCAGTGGCAGTGACCGTGCCGCCGTTTATCGTTATATCGCCAGAATAGCTGTAGATGCCGTCACCGACTGTGCCAGTGGCCTCGACCGTGCCGCCGCTTATCGTGACAGTTCCCTTACCGGAGATGCCGTAATCTTCGCCAGTGGCCGTGACCTTGCCGCCGCTTATCGTGATATTTCCGTTATAGCTGCAGATACCGTAACCGCCTGTGCCAGTGGCCTCGACCGTGCCGCCGCTTATCGTGACAGTACTTTCGCTGTAGATGCCTCTTTTTGAGCCAGTGGCCGTGACGCTGCCGCCGATTATCGTGATATTTTCTCTGCTGTAGATGCCGTCACCGTTTGTGCCTTTTGCTGTGTCGTTCAAAATTCCGCTTTGCCCGTTCTGCCCGTATATGGTCAGATTTTTCGATGCATAGATTCCATATTTACCTTCAGTTTTAATCTCCATCTCCGCACCGTCCGCAAGGATGAGATGAGCGTCACCGCTAAACTTGACTTGGCTCGTGTATTTCACCTCGCCCTGCACCACGTACCAACCGCCGTCGAGGTTATCCACGCTTGTATTCTCTGTGAGCACTGTGTAATCCGTAACAGTCTGTTCGACACCGTTTTCGTCGATGTAGGCAATAGGCATAACAATCTTGAATTTCTTTTCAAGCTCCGATGCACGCAACTTGTAATTTTTGCTATTGGCATCATTTTCATCGAGTGCAACCTTAGCGGTGTGATTGCCTACTTCTACCGCAGCACCCGTCACCACCAAGCTAACCACGTGTCCTTCAACAAAGTCTTTTGCCGTTACTGTCGGAGCATGAGCCTCGCCATCGTAGTCAAACTCGATCCGTTCCCCCCAAACTATCGAAATTACTTTCGGCTCAACGGTCAACGTTCCTGCGACAAATTCAATTTTGTAGTTGTCGGCATTCAAGCCACTCGGCGTAATGGCGTATTTACCGGCATCATCGTACCGTTTGTAACCTATTTCAAGAGCAAGTTCGCCCTTCAAGACTTCGCTGGTTTCATTTCCTACAAATCCATCATAGGCAACACCCTGGTTAGCAGGTTCGTCACCATAGACAATCGTATCGTTCAAGGCGGTAATCTTGAGCGGAGCCTTATCGATTGTAAATGACTTTTGGACTTCGCCGTAATATTTTCCAGCCCCCTTGACGATTACTTTAGCCGTATTGGAAGCGTTCAAGTTGTCTTTATAAGCAAGCGTGTAGTCCTTGCCCAGTTCAAGCGTATCATTTTCGCCGATGGTTACAGCAGGTTCCGGGCGAATCGAATCCCCGGTGTAGGTTGCGCCGGAAATATTGGCGATAACAATATTGTCGGGGAAAGGCATGAGCGGCGTAAGCGTTTTGTTTTTGATAGATTCGAGATTTTCATCAGTGAGCGTGTCTCTATACTCGTTGCCGTTTTCATCTACGAAGGATTTGCCCTTGGCGATGGAGACGGTGCATGAATCAGCACCGAGAAGGATGCTGCTGACCTTGATGAAGTCGGTGCTGTTCGTCCAGCCAAGGGTGATATGGCCAGCGGTGTTGATGCCAGAGCTGTTCCCAGAAGCCGTGACTGTGCCGCCGTTTATCGTGATATTGCCTTTTTTGCTGTAGATGCCGTCACCGTTTGTGCCAGTGACCGTGACCTTGCCGCCGCTTATCGTGATATCGCCAAAATAGCTGTAGATGCCAGAACCGTTTGTGCCTTTTGCGGTGTCGTTCAAAATTCCGCTTTGCTCGTTCTGCCCGTAAATGGTCAGGTTATTCAATGCGTAGATTCCATGTTCTGATTCACCTTTAGTTTCAATCGTCATCTCCGCACCGTCCGCAAGAATCAAGTGAGCGTCACCGTCAAAATTGACCGAGTTCCCATAACTCACTTCGCCCAGCACCACGTACCAGCCGCCGGGGAGGTTGATGACTCCATTTTCATTGGGTTTATTATCCTCTGTGAGGACGATGAAATCTGTAACACTCTTCGGCGTGCCATTTTCGTCGATGTAGGGGACGCTCCACTTGGCGTAGGCAGTCGTATTGCCGGTGATTGCAGCGGAGAAGTCGAATTCCGTGCCGCCGTCTGCCGTGGTAAACCATCCCTCAAACGTGAAACCGCTGCGAGTCGGGTCGGCGGGCTTTGCGACGTGTGCAACGCCGTTTTCGTCGAAAGTAGTCAAAAGCATTATGGGTTCGTCGCCGTTCTGAGCATCGAACGTCACTGCGTAGCAAGGCTTGAGAGTCTTTTTCTTGATAATATCAAGTTGCGTGCTCGTAAGCGTGCCGCTATACACGTTGCCAATCTCGTCCTTGAACGACTTGCCCTCGGTGATGGAGACTTGCTTTTCATTGTCACCAAGAGAGTAGCTGCTAGCCTTGATGCTGTCGGTGCTGTTCGTCCAGCCAAGGGTGATATTTCCTTCGCTGCTGTAGATGCCATCATCATTGCCAGTGGCCGTGACACTGCCGCCGCTTATCGTGACATTTTTCATACTGTAGATGCCGAGTTTTAAGCCCGTGGCCTCGACCGTGCCGCCGTTTATCGTGATATAGCCAGAATAGCAGTAGATGCCGGTACCGCTTTTGCCAGTGGCCTCGACCGTGCCGCTGTTTATCGTAACATAACCCTTGCCGTAGATGCCGGTACCGTTTATGCCATTTGCGGAGTCATTCAAAATTCCGCTTTGCTCGCTCTGCCCGTAAATGTTCAGATTTCCATTGGCATTGATTCCATGTTCGTCTCTACCCTCTGTTACAATCTCCATCTTTGCGCCGTCCGCAAGGATCAAGTGAGCGTTTCCGCTAAATGAGACCGTACGCGTGTATTTCACATCGCCCTGCACCACGTACCAGCCACCGGGGAGGTCATCTACATACATGTCGTTGGTGAGCATGGTGTATTCGTCAGGCTTGAGGACCTGTTTGTTGCCATCTTCATCGATGTATTCAACAGACGACGTATTTTCTTCCCAATGGGCGTAAGCAGTCGTGTTGTCCAAGACTTTAGTCGAGAAGTCGAATTCCGAGCCGCCTTCGGGTGAGGTGAACCATCCGACGAACGTGTAACCCATACGGAACGGGTGCTTTGACAGGGCTGAGACATTGCCTTTTCCGTCAACGGCGATGATGGCAAAGACTGTTGGAGTTTCGCTAGAGTTATCGACAAAAGATACGCTTACACCTTCAAATGGTTCGAGTTTTTGGCCCTTAAGGGAGGATAACTGTCCAGCGTTGAGCGTGCCTCTATACACGTAGCCTTTCTCGTCCTTGAACGACTTGCCCTCGGCGATTTGGACGGAGCCTTTTTCGCTGTAGTAGCTGCTAGCCTTGATGAAGTCGGTGCTGTTCGTCCAGCCAAGAGTGATGTTTCCTTTATAATTGTAGATGCCGGGACCGTTTGTACTTGTGGCCTCGACCGTGCCGCCGCTTATCGTGACTTCGTTATCACCGGAGATGCCGGGACCGTTTGTGCCAGTGGCCTCGACCGTGCCGCCGCTTATCGTGACTCCGTTATGACCGTAGATGCCGTCACCGTTTATGCCTGTGGCCTTGGCCGTGACGCTGCCGCCGCTTATCGTGACTCCGTTATCACCGAAGATGCCGTTACCGTTTATGCCTGTGGCCGTGACGCTGCCACCGATTATCGTGACTTCGTTTTCACTGCCAATGCCGCCGTCGCCAGTGGCCGTGACGCTGCCGCCGTTTATCTTGACTCCGTTAGAACCGTAGATGCCGGAGCTTGAGCCAGTGGCCGTGACGCTGCCGCCGTTTATCTTGACTCCGTTAAAACTGTAGATGCCGGAGCTTGAGCCAGTGGCCGTGACGCTGCCGCCAATTATCGTTATATCGCCAAAAATGCTGAAGATGCCGTTGTTGTCGCCAGTGGCTGTGACTTTCAAAGTTCCGCTTTGCTCGCTCTGCTTGCTCTGCCCATAAATGGTCAGATTTACTAGCGTGGCGTTGATTCCATCACCCTCTGTTTCAATCTCCAACTTCGCACCGTCCGCAAGAATCAAGTGAGCGTCTCCGACAAAATTGACCGTGCTCTCATATCTCACCTCGCCTTCAACCACGTACCAACCGCCTCCGAGGTTGCTCACGTCGGTTAAGGAGGTAAGCACGGTGTATTCGCCAGGCTTGCGGATTTGCGTCTTGCCATTTTCGTCGATGTAGGGGACGCCCCACACCCACTTGGCGTAGGCAGTCGTATTGCCGGTGATTGCAGCGGAGAAGTCGAATTCCGTGCCGCCGTCTGCCGTGGTAAACCAACCGGCGAAGGTGTAACCGTCGCGAGTCGGGTCGGCGGGCTTTGCGACGTGTGCAACGCCGTTTTCGTCGAAAGTTGCCGGGAGCATTACAGGAGCTTTGCCGTCTTGCAAGTCCAACGCAACCGCATAGCAAGGCTCAAGTTTCTTGCTTTTAATAGCGGAAAGTTGCTCGCCAGTGAGCGTGCCGCTATACGCTTTACCGTCTTCGTCCTTGAACGACTTGCCCTCGGCGATTTGGACGGAGCCTTTTTCGCTATAGTAGCTGCTCGCCTTGATGGAGTCGGTGCTGTTCGTCCAGCCAAGGATGATGTTTCCGTTATAGCTGCCGATGCCATCGTTGCCAGTGGCCGCGACCTTGCCGCCGTTTATCGTGACTCCTTTATAACCGTAGATGCCGTAGCTTGAGCCTGAGGCCGTGACACTGCCGCCGCTTATCTTGACTCCCACATTACCAAAGATGCCGTTGCCGTTGCCGCCAGTGACCGTGACGATGCCGCCGTTTATCGTGACTCCCACATTACCAAAGATGCCGTAGTCGCCAGTGGCTGTGACCTTGCCGCCGTTTATCGTTATATCGCCAGAATAGCTGTAGATGCCGGAACCGTTTTCGCCTTTTGCGGTGTCGTTCAAAATTCCGCTTTGCTCGTTCTGCCCGTAAATGGTCAGGTTATTCGATGCGTAGATTCCATGTTCTGATTCACCTTCAGTTTCAATCTCCAGTGTTGCACCATCCGCGAGGATGAGGTGTGCGTCACCGCTAAACTTGACTTGGTTCGAGTATTTTACCTCGCCCAGCACCACGTACCAGCCACCGGGGAGGTTATCCACATTTATGTCATTAGTGAGCAAAATGTAATTCTTGGTATTCTTTGTTTTGCCGTTTTCGTCGATGTATTCGACAGGCGTATTCTCATTCCAATGTGCGTAGGCGGTCGTGTTCCCCGTGACTGCCTTGGTAAAGTCGAATTCCGAGCCGTCTTCGGGTGAGGTGAACCAGCCGATGAATGTTTTGCCGCTATGGAACGGGTGCTTTGACGGGGCTGAGACATGGCCTTCTCCGTCAACGGCGATTTCAGCAAAGACATCCGAAGCTCCGCTGAAGTTATCGACAAAAGATACGCTTACACCTTCAAAAGGTTCGAGTTTTTGGCCCTTAAGGGAGGATAACCGTCCAGCGTTGAGCGTGCCTCTATACACTTTACCGTCTTCGTCCTTGAACGACTTGCCCTCGGCGATGGAGACATGTTTTTCATTGACACCAGGAGAGTAGCTGCTTGCATAGATGAAGTCGGTGCTGTTCGTCCAGCCAAGGGTGATGTTTCCGTCATAGCTGCGGATGCCGTTGTTGCCGCCCGTGGCCGTGACAGTGCCGCCGCTTATCGTTATATCGCCAGAATAGCTGTAGATGCCGTACTTGCCGCCCGTGGCCGCGACCTTGCCGCCGCTTATCGAGACTCCGTTTTTACCGTAGATGCCGTAACCGCCTGTGCCATTTGCGGTGTCGTTCAAAATTCCGCTTTGCTCGTTCTGCCCGTAGATGGTCAGATTTTTATCAGCCTGGATTCCGTAGGTTTCACTTTTAATCACCATCTCCGCACCGTCCGCAAGGATGAGGTGTGCGTCTCCGCTAAACTTGACTTGGCTCGTGTATTTCACCTCGCCCTGCACCACGTACCAGCCGCCTCCGAGGTTGCTCACGTCGGTTAAGGAGGTAAGCACGGTGTATTCGCCAGGCTTGCGGATTTGCTCCTTGCCATTTTCGTCGATATAGGGGATGCCAGTTTGCACCGTCAAGTCTTCTTGCCCCACGGTAACGCTGTTGCCCTCAATACGTTCTCCATTGACAAAATACACTACACTGCCGGAACCAGAGAAACCGAAGGTGACCGTTTTGCCGGTCTCGTAGTATTTGACTCCGTCGAGGGTCACGTTAGCGTCGCTGTCGGTGAGGCCGACAGGTGCAGTAACAGTAACGGAATAAACTGGAGTGGCTGTAATATTCGTATTGAGGCTGACAGAAACGTTTCCGCCATTGTCGTGGTAGTAGTTGCCGGAGCCACCGGAACTGCCACCACTCACGCTTACCATCAAGCAAACTTCAGGGTGCATATATTGATTATACTGGTTGCCCGTACCGCTGACAGTCACATCGACGAAGTTATTGCTCACGGTGGCATTCGATCGAATGATGCCAATGAGACCACCTGTATTGCCGTAAGCCGTAATAGAGCCTCTGACTCGGTTGCCGGTTATGTGGACAGGACCAGTCTCGCCAGCAATACCGCCAGCCACACTACTTTCAACGGTTCCCACATCGATAACGCAGTCCACGATATTGAGGTTCTTCAATTCGGTGGGTATCAGGGAACCATGATAACGATCACTCGATATATAACCGAAGAGTCCCGCATGCTTGTAGTTGCCAGTCACCCGCAGTCCCCTGATGGCAAAGCCACCGCCGTCGTAGTGGCCCTTGAATGGGTTGCTTTGTGTGCCAATGGGAGTCCACTCTCCGCTAAGCGCAATGTCGGCGGTCTGCTTGAAATACATATTACTGTAGCTCTCGCCACCGTTCACGTCGGTTGCCAACTGAGTTAGGTCGGCGGCACTAGTAATCTGGTATGGCGCGTCACTGGTGCCGCTCCCCTTCCATGCCCACGCGCTCGAAACGAACGCAGAAAGGAGGAAAACTGCTAAAAATGCGAATATTTTGATGTTTTTCATAGGGTAAAGCATCCCATTTTATATTAGTTCGCGTCAAATTTAGAAAAGAGGTAAAAAAAAATAAATAGCCCAAATGGGTTATTTTTATCTTAAAAAGGTATTAGAGACAACGTAAAAAAGCTGAAATATTTTTACATTTGACTACGAAATTAAAAAAAGAGTGTATTTATGAAATATTTTTACTGGTTTTTCTTCGCGTTGATTCTCATTGTAGGCCGTTTCGCCCTGCTCTGGTCGCTTTATTTGCCCGAAACACCAATGGGAGGCTCCCTCGTCGTCGATTACAACCGGTTCATTTGGCATACGCTTTACGCCGAAATCGGCTTTGCCATGGCTGCATCGTCCATTTTCTTCTTGATTTCACTGTTCGTCAAAGGCAAAGGGCTACGCATTGTAAAAATCGCCTCTATCGTTTTTGCAGCGATTTATCTAGGACTCAGCGGAGCCGACGACGAAGTCATGCGTTGGATGGGGCAAAAGCTCTCGTTTTCTTTCATCGACACGTACAAAAATGCAGCAGCAGATACAGTCATATTCACCAGCATTTTCAAAGCCGGGATGTTCCACTTTTTCTTGACAATCGGACTTGTCATCGGAACAGTTGTCACAGCAAGCATTTTTTCTCGCAAAATGAACTTGAGCGGAGCTGTGGCAAGGCCTCTCCACCGTAAAACAAAAATTGCACTTGCGCTCACGCTCCTTTTCGCCGTGCTGGGTTGCACATCGCATTTGTGGTACAACTCTTCCACCCGTCGCTGGGCACGCATCAAGCCCGTCATGTATACATTTGCCGGAGACTTTTTTGAAATACTCAAGCACCAAAGCGAACCACCCCTTTTCCGCGAAGGAATCATCGCCCTCGGCGGTAACCCTGATTCAAAATATCCATTCTGGCACGAAATCCCAAACGAAAAAAAGAATTACGATTCATTCAAGGCAAGACCTTTAAACGAAAAGCCAGACATCATCTTGCTTTCCATCGAATCGTTACGCGGTTGGACCAACGACATGCGCATTGAAAAAAACTGCAAGCGTTCCCCCAACCTTTGCAAACTTGCAAAAAACGGAGCCTTCTACCCGAACACCCATAGCGTTGGTGCCCCTTCCATCGAAGGGATGCTCGGAATTATGCTCGGCATCAGAAGTTACACCAAAGGAACGTTGTACAACAGCTACCCGAACACCCGCATGCGCGCACTCCCCGAAATTCTCACCGAGGCCGGGTACTACACAGAAGTATTCCTTTGTTCTGACCCAAAATTTGCAAACGAAGAAAAATGGTTCCGCAAGTGGTTCCACAATTATGAATACGATCCTAAAAACGAAGACGACGTTTCTCTTGCCGACCATTTTGCAGAACGCTACCGCGAGCGCGACAAAAGCAAGCCGACCTTTTATTACTGGATTAGCCATTCCATGCACTTCCCATTCGAATTGCCCGACAAATACGGCCCAACCCCCAATGATTTAGGCGAAGCGTATTTACGCACCGAAGCATTTATGGACAGTTCTTTAGGGATTATTTTTGACGCCGTAGCAAAAGATCAAAATGCAGCCAATACGTTGTTCATCGTCGTCGGCGACCATTCCTACCCCAATAGCGGACAAATGCCGATTATCGAAAAGTACGGACAAATTCTTGACGCATTTTCATGGATATCAATGGCATTTGCGGGGCCTGGAGTCAGTCCTAAAATTATCACGAGCCCTGTTTCACAAGGGGACATCGCAAAATCCATCATCAGCTACTTGAATCTAGATGTTTCGAATCATTTCATGGGGTCGAATTTGCTTGCTAGCGAAGATTCCCTCGCCCATTACACGTTCCCGCCCGTATATTCCTTTAGGCTTGGGGACATGGCGATGCGTCGGGATTCCTTATCGTTCTACCTTACGCCGGTTGAAGGCGATGAACTCGCCATCGCCAGAAAAAGCTACCTCGAACCGACTTGGGACACCACGAACGTCGTCGAAGGCTTTGTCATCGGCGAACCCGCAGAAATTTCCAAGCAAGAATTGCAAGCGACTACGGACACTATGCGAGCCGCCGCAAACGCCTGGGAATACATCATTATAAAGAACCAGTTAATGCCTGACTCGATATAAATGTAAATCAGGAAACTCTTTTGCGCACAAATTAAGTTTTCGAAAAATTCAAGGTATTGCGCACTTTTTCCGAATAGTGTATATTATTCTGTGAACTAGATTATCCCGCTGATAGAGGCGTAGGCATCCACGGGCGGGTTCATCCACTCTCGCAGTCGCAGGTCCGGTTTGACGGAAGCGGTGGCTTGACCACCCCTGCCTTGGAATACCCATGCGGAATGCGCTGTGATACATATCCCGTCTGCGGCAGCGGGCGGCTTTAAACAAATCTCCAGAATTTAAACCGTCGCATGGCGGGGGTTACGCGTATAGTCTGAGGGGAATCGCTTTGCTGTAAAAAGCAACGATTCGCTCCATCGCTGTCACGTAGTGTTCCCGCATACACTAATCACGCTGTTAGAACAGCAAAGGACTCCTTATGAATAGGGAACAATATGCGGAAATGCTCAAGGACATTTCCAAAACTCGCAAGAACGGGGGCGACGTCTCCGCTTGCATTGCAAAGTATAGAAAAATTTACAATTACGTTTATATCTACAACGACAACATCTTCAAATTGCTTTTCGGGACACCCGAAAATGAATCTATCACTGTTGACTTCCTCAACGCAGTGCTCAAGCTTGATGGCGGCGACTGCATCGAAAGCGTCACCTTCGTGAATCCCTCTCTCCCGGAAGCGTTTGGCAAGAGCATTACCTCGGACATCGTGGCACTCGACCAGCGTAAGGACCGCATTGTGCTTGAAGTGCAGCATGTCGATGACAACTCCTTCAATGCCCGTCTTGTCCTCTACGCAGCAAAGCATACTGTCGCAAGTCGTATCAAGGGCGAAGATTACAAGTTGTGCAACTTGAACGTCATCAGCCTCCAGATGTTTGACGGCTTTCCCAATTCTCTCAATTACCGCCACAGCATCCAGTTCAAGAATCAGGAGAACGAAGTTTTCTACGACAAGGAGACAATCACACTTGTCGAAATTCCCAAATTCGTAAAGGGAAAATACGAAAAGGACAACAGCCGTCTCGCACAGTGGCTCCGCGTTTTCGACGGCATCAACAACGAATGTCCAGTTGACGTTCCCGATGGCACGCAATACGCCCTGTTGCAGGAAAAGGCCAAATTGTGTATCTTTACAGAAGAATTTCTTGTAAGCGAGGCAATGAAGATGAGCGACCACAATTACGAACTCTATGTTGAAAAGAAACACGCACGTGCAGAGGGCCTTGCTGAAGGGCGTGCAGAAGGGCGTGCAGAAGGACGTGCAGAAGGACGTGAACAGGAACGTGTCGAAAATAAAAACGACACCGAAGTTGTTTTACGTGAGATGGGAATTTCTGAAAAGCAAATTGCAGAAATGCAAGCAAGGCTTGAAGAAATCCGGCAAAAACGTCTCGCCCAAAAGTAAAAAGCAAAAGCCGCTTCTTCGGACTTATTCCAGAAGCGGCCTTTGTAAATTACAAATCACCTGATTTCGGGCCATATTCGATTGAACCATCGTGGCGGATAATGAGGTAGTCGAAGAATTGGATAGAATCGGCAACAACACCATTTTCATTCCATTTTTCACGTTGTTTCATTTCCGCCAGACACTTACGCCCTTTAAAAAATGGTCTATCATCACTGATATTAAAGAACTTTTCTCCTTTAAACATCCAAGCGCTAGTCACAAGAACATCTCCACTATCGCTTAAAGCAAATACATAATCAAAATCACCATATTGCAGCGATCCAACATATCCTCCTCTCATCCCCACATCTTTCCAAGCAGCGTCTCTTGAAATAGGGTGGAAAAGGCCCAACGAATCTCGATAAATCAAAGTCACCTCTGTGTAATTCATCAAAGAATTTTTGTATCGCAACCATTTTTCAAAAGTCGGATTTTTACGAATCGCAATCAAAGTTCTTAAGAAAAGCTTGACCGATTCAATCGGATCCTCATAAAACTTTTCATACTTTTCGAGATGGAAAACGAGCTCCTTAAAAGGCGTTTCCCCTTTCAGCGTTACATAAACAGAATATTCAACATCATCTACAGAACGGTTAGGGGCAGCAATAGCTTTAATATTAAAGAAATCCTCAAAACGCTTAAATCTCGAGTCTTCGCGGAATGATTTCAGAAATTTTTCATTGCCTTTATCATCTAGCACTTGGCGAAGGCTATCTAAAATCTTGTAATAAACGATAAACGGAGAAGTTGTTTCTTTGTAAATCTCAGGATTTTTTTCATACCGTTCTTCTACATAAGATTGAGGATCGACATTACAATAGCTTAAAGTTCTCTGCTTATAGCGACTAACTTTAGGGAACGATAGAGTTCGTCCATTTTTGACTACAAATTCATAAAAGCTTTTTTCACATTCAAAACCTATAGTATCACTGACAAAATCAGCAAGCAATGGTTCACTCTTCTGTTTTTTAAAAGTTCGTTTTTCAGCTGACGTATTCAGAACAATTTCTTGCGGAGGAATATTCACAGAAACAATTCTAGGGTCCAATTCTTTTCCATTGAAAAATTTATCAGGAAGAGCTATTGAACGTGAATACGATTTTATTTGCACACTATCCAAGTAAAGCAAGGAATCATGAAGACTCCAATATGCCAAATAGCCACCGCCTTCTTCAGGATTGAAATACGTATATATCGGAGCAGAATTCCAATCCCGAATCGATGGCCTAAATGGCCACGTTGAATAATGCTTGGCTATATATTCATTTAGCGGATGGGTTAAAATACGACATTGTTCGCCATTGATATAGAAATGATCCGTGCCTCCCTCGATACAAGCTCGATCAGGAAGTTTGATAATGATTGCACAAGCGGCACACGCAAACACAACAACCAAGAAACAAATTTTCTTTATCATAATTACAAATTATAAAAAAAGAAACTGTTCAAACAAGAGTGTTCACACAAAAGATATGCCGACCCCGGAATAAATCCGGGGTGACAAGCATAAGGGTTTACGCCCCATTAATTATTCGCCGAGGACAAACGCAACGGCTTTTTCGAGGTCTTCTTGCTGGCGTTTATGCACTTCGCCGTAACGTACAACACCGCGGGATGCGTACATGGCATAAATATCCGAATCCAGCAATTGAATCATGCGGTTCTTGATTTCGCTCACGGAATACGGGTCAAAGTAAAGCGCCGCATTTTCGCAGACTTCGGGCACGGACGTTGTGCCGCTTGCGGCCACGGGCACGCCATAACGCATAGACTGCACCGGCGGATAGCCAAAGCCTTCGTTCAAACTCGGGAAAATAAACGCATAGGCGTTCTTGTGCAGAAATTCCAGTTCCTTCGATTCAACATAGCCGAGGAACACAAACGCATCTTTATTGCGGATATGCTTGCGGTAAGCCTTGACATTTGTCGCACCTGTAATCACGAGTTTCATGTCGAACTCATGATTCGTCGAACGCATCATCGTCACGAGTTCGTCGAACGCCTTCACAGCACGCAGGTTGTTCTTTTCCCAGCGGGCACCACTCGTGAGCAAAAAGTACTTCTTCGATTTCACGCCCGGCGGCAGAAATCCTTCCGGTTCGTAATCCAGCATCGGGCTATAGAAAACGGGGATTTCCTTGTCCAAAAGTTCCGGGAAAAACGACTTGATAGAAGCGCGGCTATGTTCGCTTACGGTAATGCATTCCGCGCGGCCGTCGGCAATGCGGGCCGCCAAATCGCGGTATTTGGGAGCGTAATAAAGTCTTTTCCAACTTTCTCGGTAACGCACAAGCGCTTCGAGCTTTTGCGCAAACTTTTTCGCAAAGCCAACGCCTTCCCAGCTGTACTGCATTTCGAGAGCGCGCACACCATGCCACGTGAACACAAAGCGCTTCACCTGAATTTGCCATTTGCCTTCGAGCGAATAAAGCGGCGTGTAGAACGCGTCAATCGCATTTTCGTCGATAATCTGCTGCGGCGTTTTTTCGGCAATGTCAAAAAGCGGGATGCCAGATTTTTCGCAAGCCGCAAGAATATCCGGCGACAAGTATTTGCGACTATCATAAGCGCAACTGAATTTTGCGCCACGTTTCACAAGCGCCCAGAATATCACTTCGCCATAGCTGCCGCCACCGTGAAACTTTGCACTGTGAATCGGCTGCACCGCCACGAGATTAAAAAGCAAATTCATAAACGTCCCCTAGAAAAGCTTGCCCAGGATTTCCAAAGGCTTCACGAGGAAAGGCACATTCTTGTACAGCCACGCCAGCGATTTTGCAAATGCATAACTACGGATAATGTAAGCACCCGCCGCCCCGACTTTATTCGTCTGATACATGAAAGCGTCCTTCGCGTGTGCAATCACGTCATCGTAATACTCGTTGATGTGAATGGACTTGTCCGCGTTCACCGTCACGGGGAGGTTCTTCAAGTTCGTATAAAAGTCCTTGCGCAAAATCTTCGGCAAAAAGATGTTCATCGATTCCGGCACCTTGCGGCCACGCGTATCGATAATGCGCGAACCGAAGAAATGCAGCACCTTCGCCGTTGGCAAAAAGCGGTTGCCATAAGCCAGCTGGCAGTTCCAGCCGCCATCCATCTTTTTCGTCACGTAACCGAACTTGTAGTTCGTCTCGGCAAGGCTCGCCATGTCATACGGGAAATTCTTCGAAACGCAGTAAAGCCACAGTTCATGCCAAGTCTTGAAGAATTCGCGAGCTTCCAGCGTATCGGCGGCAAACATCACGCCCCCGTTAAAAATTTCGTCGTTCAGAATCGGCGAGAAGCCCATCATCTTTGCGTTGTTCAAGACCTTCTTGCGGTTAATCGCCTTCGAAAGATTCGTGTGGAAATCGAGCACCGCATAAATGCCACCGCGCCATTCGTCAGGAATCGAGAGGTCATCGACAATGGCGATGTCGGAATCCATGTACAAAAAATCGCCGTCAATTTCATTACGCATCACCGTCTTGAGGTAACGCGAACGCAGCATCGGCGTGAACTTTTCATCAAGCGTCAAAACCTTGAACTCATCGACAGCGTCTTTCAAAGCCGCCCGCGGGCCCGTCAGCGTTTCCGCCGTCTTGTCGTCGGTCAAAAGCGTCACGAACGCGTTCGGATTGTGGACTCGCAGCGAAGCAATCGCCACAAGCGTCTGCTCGCAGAAAAAGTCCTTCGGGGAACTCGTCAACACAAAAAGGTATTTCACAGAAGGCATATCAGTCCTTAAAGCTCAATGGGTTTCTTGTTTTCGTA
>JAEEGK010018670.1_pt1 | contig 14980 bp, 10 predicted proteins | sample 8958771 | NCBI WGS metagenome assembly JAEEGK01 (sample SAMN16246547, study PRJNA631951) | gut metagenome | biome: gut microbiome; feature: rumen; material: SC-attached | host: Bos | place: Iran: Karaj | collected 2018-10 | reverse complement strand
TATTTTTATTTAAATAAATAAAATAAATATATTAATAATAAATAAATGCTTTTTATTTATATCATATCTCTTTTTATCATTATAATAAATAATAAAAATAATAATAAATAATAATATTTTTGTTATTTAAAATATTTATTTTTATTAATGCCATTATTATTTCCAACAGTATAAAGATTATAATTATTATTTTTGTTAAATTTTAGATAATTAAATTTAATTTTGTTCATATCACTAATCCTTAATTTAATTTTATTATTTGGAGTATTTCTTTCAGTAATATAATTATTTTCAGTTTTTAATTGAGGTCTATTAGATATAGTAACAGGTTTTTCTTTTACAATTGAAGGTAATTTTCTTCCTCTTTTAGTGCTATTTACAATAGGAAAATTCTTATTAGGAATTTCAAGATTATTCTTTTTATCTTTTACATCATACATATTAACATTTATAATTGCATTATTTATTAAAATTTTATTATTTTTATAATTATTCAATTTAATTTGATGTTTAAAATTAGGTTTAGTTGTAGTTCGTTTATGTTTATCTAAATTTTCTAAAGTATATTTATAAAAATTAAAATTATTATTATTAATTCCATTAATGAATTTTCTATTAGTCATATTAGTTAAATTATTTCGTTTATTAAATTTAGGAACAAAACCTCTTCTATTAAATGTAGGTTCAGTATTTTCTAATTCAGTCATTAGATTTGAACTTCCAATTTGACTTCTATCTTTTATATTTTGAACTGTATTAGGAGAAGTATGTTGAGTTGTATTACTTATAATATTTTTATTATAATTCATTAATTTTGTATTAATATTACGTTTTTTTTTAGAATTATTATTATTTTCATTAATTTTTCTATCTATTATGTTAATATGTTCTATTTTTTTGTTTTTTTTTGAAATCATATTTCCGTTTTTAAAATAATCATTGAAAAGTTTGTTTTTTTGATTATTTGAAGTTGATTCTATATTATTAGATGTGTTGATGGGTTTATAATCTTTATTATTTGAATTATTATTATGAGAATCTTCGTTTATATTATTATTATTAATATTATTTTCTTTATTATTATTATCATTTAAATTAGGAGCAGTTTGTAATGGGGTGATTTCATTTAAATTAATAGTTTTTTTATGTTCTTCATTTTCATGATTTTTATTTTTTTTAATTTTAATTTTATCATTTTTTTTAATATTTATTTTAATATCAATTTCATCATCATATTCAGTATTTAATCTATTATAATGTGATTTATTATTATTTATTTTTTCTTCTTCAAAATCATTACTATCTTCAACATCATTAACTTCTTCATTAATATTAAACTTTTTATTATACAATTTTTTTCCCATCAAATAAAACTTATGTTTTTTAATTTGAGGAATTTTGATTCTTTTTTCAGGATTAGTAACAAGAATTTTTTTCATAATATCTTTCGCAAGCGGACTTAAATGTTTGGGATAATCTAATTTACATTCTAAAATTTTTTGAAATAAAATATCATTGTCATCATCTTCAAAAGGCAAATAACCACATAACATAGCAAATAAAATAATTCCAATGGCCCAAATATCTATATTAAATCCATTATATTTATTCCCACTTACCATTTCAGGACTAGCATAACATGGACTCCCACAAGGGGTGCTTAGATAGTTTCCATTATAAAAATTTGACAAGCCAAAATCAATAATTTTTAAAATATTTCCTTCACATAATAATAAATTTTCTGGTTTTAAATCTCTATGAACTATATTTTTTGAATGTAAATATTCCACACCATTTATTATTTGATAAAAGAAAAAAGATGTTTCTTCTTCGGATAATTTTTGGTTTTTAACTATGTAATTAAATAATTCTCCTCCTTCGCAATATTCCATTATTATTAAATAATTATCTTCGCTTTCATATATGTCATATACTTTTATTACGTTTATATGATCTATCTGGTTTAATATTGTCATTTCACGAATTATTCTTTCTAAATCATCTTTTTCAACAATTGCTGATTTCTCTAAAATTTTAATTGCAACTTTTTGTTTTGTTTCCTTATGAACTCCTAATTTTACTTTACTAAATGTTCCTTTTCCAATAGTTTTTTTTATTATATAATCTCCTAATGTTTTTGGAGGATTGAATTGATTATAAATATTTTCGAAAATACTGCTTGTCATTTTTGATTTAATATGAAAATTATATAATTTTAAATTATTAAAACAAAAATTATAATTAATTTTTAAATATTAAAAATTATAATTTAATTTATAATGAAAACTGCTTATGGCTCATTTCATCGAGCAAAAATAAACACAGAATTAGAAAATACACAAGCATTAAAAGAAAATTACAATCCCTTTAAAGCACATATGGAAAAAGTAATAGAAATTAGAATATATCTCAAATATAATTTTCATAAAAATGACATAGATGAACAATTTATTAATGATTTAGAACAAGAATATGCAACTCAATTTTTAGAAAAAATGGAATTTTTACCTACTAAAATGAATATTAATAAAATACTTAAATTACGTCCAATGGAACAATGTGATTTTCATTTAACTCAAGAACAAGTAAGAAATAAACCAGTTAAATTAATACATATTTATCCTAATACAAATATTAATAAAAATAATAATAAAGGAAAAGATAAATTAAAAATTTTATTATCTAATGAATATTTTGAAGAAAAATTAAATCAAAATTATCAAAAAAATAATAAAGAAGATATTATAAGTAAAATAAAAAAAAGAGAAATTAAAAGAGATGAACTAAATTTATTTCAAAGAGAAAATGTTGATAATATGATAAGTGATGCAAGAGATGAAATTTTAGATAAACAATTATATAATCAAAATTTAGAAATGACAGATAAAAAATTATTAACTATTGATAATATAAGAGATAAATATTTAAATCCAAATAATAAAAATATATTAGAAATCGATTTAGATAAAAAAATGGTTGCTAAAGCAAAATTCCAAAACATTTCAGGAGCTTATAAAAACGATATTTTAACAATGGAAAAATATAAATTTCCTTTTTTAAATATCGAATTAGATAGAAATATTTTAGATGAAGTAACAAAACCTGTTGATCTCCCTGTTGAAATAATAATGAAAGATGTAAATTTTATTCTCGATAATTTTCCAATAGAAGAATTAATAGACATAGACGATTTAGAAAAAAAAGAAATGAGTAAAACAGTTTCACAATTTAAAAACACAAGCAATAGAAAACAATTATATTATAAAATAAAATCAGTAAAAAGAGAAGATATAATTTATATATATAAAAAAATACAAAATTTAAAAGTTTATAGAATTATAGGATTAACATTAAATTTAATATATTGGATTGTTTTTGGGTATATTAATCGATTTCAAATTGATAAAGCAACAAAACAATATGTTTTTTTTAAATTGTTGCAAGAAATTAAATTATTAGAAAATGGTTTTAAAGCAAAACGTTTATATAATAAAATTTATATTCCTTTATTAATATTAATTGTAAGAATTGAATGCGAAAATGTTTTTACTCATAGATTTAGACAATTATTTAATAAAAGCGAAAATAGAAAAAATGCTTTAGAACGTATAAATGAATTAATAACTGTTATTTATGACCCACATTGTTATTATAATACTTTTACTATTATTGGAGGAAATACAAGTGTTTTGAAACATAAATTAAGTAAAAAAATTTTACCTAGTTATAAAAGTAAAACTTATGTTACGAGTAATTTTGTTGATCAATTATTTACGAAATTTAAAAGTGTGAGAAATATTAAAATGAATAAAGAAAAAGGAATGGAAAAAGAATTAGATAAAGATTTTGAATTAGATATTTGGAAAAAAGAAAGAAAATTTATTGCTGATAGTAAAACTAAATTTTTTGGAGTTTTGTTTAATAATATTAATCAAAATTTGAAAAAAAGAAATTTAGAACCGATTTTTTCTATTAAAAAAGGAGAAAAAATAAATTATGATAATAATAATAATAATAAAGATGTAATTAAAGAAATTGAAAATGATGATGAAGATGAAAAAATTATTGAAAATTTGGAAAGAAAAAATAGAACTGATGGATTTTTTTACAATAAATAAATCAAATAAATATATTATATATATATAAATAGTTTAATATCATTTATAAATATATTTATTTTATAAATAAATTTGTTAACAAAAAATATTCATAAAAAATATTTGAATTTCATTATGAAATAAATATATCTTTTATTATTATTTATTTTTATTTTTTTATTTATTATTATATTAAAAAAATAAAAATCTTTTTGAAATTTTAAAATTTAAATAATTGTTAATATATATTAAATAATAAAAATAAAAAAATAATATAAATTTTTATAAAAAAATGAATTTTTTAATTGAAGATTTATAATTAATAGTAAAACTTATAATTTCAAAATTAATATAAAAAAATGATTTATATTCAAATAAAATATTTATTAAAATTTATATTTATATTTTTTTATTATAAAATTATATATAAAAATTAATATAAAAAATTAAATATATAATTTATTTTTTTTAAAAATGGATAATATTGAAATATTAAAAGAAGATTATCCAAACTATGATTTATCATTTAAAATCATAGTAATAGGAAATTCGGGAGTAGGTAAATCATGTTTAGCAGTTCAGGCAACAAAAAATATATTTGAAAATAATTATGTAGCAACAGTAGGTTTCGAATTTTTCAGTTTTAATTTAAAAATGGATGGAAAAGTAATTAAACTCCAAATATGGGATACATGTGGTCAAGAAATATATCGAAGTTTAATAACAAATTTTTATCGAAACAGTTCTTTAGCAATAATAGTTTATGCAATTGATGAGTAAAATAAATATATAATAATAATAATATATTTTTAATAAAATAGTCAACAAAGTTATGATGCAATTGAAACTTGGTTAAAAGATTTAAAAACAAATGCCAATCCTGATATAAAAGTATTTTTAATAGGAAATAAATGTGATTTAGAAGATAAAAGAAAAATCCCAAAAGAAACTGCAGAAAAATTAATAGATAAATATAATTTTGATTTTTTTATGGAAACTTCTGCAAAAACTGGAATAAATACACAAGAATTATTTGTTGAAGCAGCTAAAATTTTATATAACGATTATATTCAATATAAAAATAATAAACCACAAATTCCAAGTGATATAATTAATTTAAATAATACCGAAGCATCTAAAGCTCAAATTAAAAAAAAACGTTGTTGTAAATGAATAATAATTATCTAATAATATTAACATTAATTTTTATAAAAATAATAATATTATTATTTTGTTTATTAAATTAAAAAAATTTAAATTATAAATATAATATTAATATATTAATAAAAATGAATGAAGAAGATTTTAACACATATAAAATGATTCAAAATCTTTCATCTAATATTGAAACTACTTTAAATCAATTAGAAAGTATTCGTTCAATGTTATTTAATACAATTCAATCTTTTGAAGATTTTATTAATATTCGTTCTGATTTAGATAAAATTTTATATGATTATGAAACTAATGTTTTTATGATTAACAAAAAAGTTAAAGAATTTATTAATCATTACAATTCATTAAATGAAAATTTTAATTATTTAAATGAATTAAAAAATAAAAATGATAATATGATTTTATTTCAAAATAATAAAATAGGTGAATTAGTTTTTAATAATGATTTACAAAATTCACAAATTAATTATTATAAAAAACAAATTATTGAAAAAGATTCTTTTATTTTTGATTTAAAAAAAAGAATTATTCAATTAGAAAAAGAAACTAAAGGAAAAGATGGATTTACTATACAATATGATAATTATAATGAAATAACTTTACCAGAAAGAATTAAAAAAAATTATTCAGATAATAATAATAATGAAGAAAATAATTTATTAGAAAATATTGATTCAAATTCTAATAAAAATGAATTAAATCCTAATAAAAAAAACAATGAATATAATTTTGATTATACTCATGATTTAGATATAGATAAAAATACTATTAATAATAATAATATTGATAATAATATTCCAATAAATAATAATAATAATAATGAAAATGAACAAACTCTATTAAAATCTTCAAATAAATCTACATTATTAAAATCACCAAATAAATCAATCAATGAAAGTACATTTAGTAGAGAATCAAAAAAAAATCCTCGAATGCAATTAAAAGATATAATAATAAAAGTATGTAAACTCTCTTCAAATGATATGGAAAAAATAGAAAATAAATATGGTAAAGATATATTTAATAAATTATCAACAGGAGAAATTGAAGAAAATATTTTAAATGATCTTGAAATTGATATAAATAATATAAATAAAAATGAAATAAAAAAACAAAATAATTTAAAAAATATTACCAAAAAACATATTAATAGTAATCGTGGTTCTGCAGGATGGGAAACTTTAAGAAATTATTTAACATATGGAAATAAAGATAAGGTATTTAGAAAATTATCAACTAATAAATAAAAAATTTGATGAAAGATTGTTAAAAATTTATTTAATCTGTATTAATTTATATATTTTTTTAATGATAACAATTATTTAAAATATTTTTTAATTTATATAAATAAATATTTTTTTTTAATTTTCTTTTTTAATCAACATTTAATAAGATTAAAAAATGGAAATAATAAAATATTAATATATTCTTATTAAATATGAAATAATTTTAATTTTTTATATTTAAATTTATATTATAATTTAATACATCATTTAATATAAAATTATATATATAATTTAATAAATATTATTTTATAAATATTATTTTATAAATATTATTTTATAATTAATATTTATAAAAAATATTTAAAAATATTATTTTTCGTATTTATATATGAATAATTTATTTAATTTACATTTGAACTATTTTTATTATTTTCATTATTATTATTATTGCTATTATTTATTAAAGCACTACTACTATTAGAAGATTTTATTTTATCAGTTGTATTTCCTTCAGATAAACTTTTATTATTAACACTATTATTATTTTCTTTCTTTCCATCTTTCCATCTTCCTTTTTGCCATATTTTTTCTTTAGGATTATAATACTCCCCATCTCCTTGTTGTTTTCCATTCTTCCAATACCCTTTATATTTCTTTCCATCAGGCCATTCAAATATTCCATACCCATCTTTTTTATCATTTTTATAATGACCAATATATTTTCTTCCATCAGGCCATTTAAAAATCCCTTCACCTTCAATTTTATTATATTTCCATTCTCCATTATATTCTCTTCCATCAGCCCAAATATATATACCTTTTCCATGCAATTGATTATTTAAAAAGTATCCATTATAATTACTTCCATCAACATATTTAAATTTTCCTTTTCCTGTTTTTTGCCCACATTTAAACTCCCCTGTATAAGATGTCCCATCACTCCATGTCTCAGTGCCTATACCCTCTTGTCTATCATCTTTCCATTTTCCTTCATATCTAACTTCTTTACTAACATATATACCAAAACCGTTTGCTCTATTATCAACCCAATTTCCTTCATAATATTCTCCTTCTTTGAAAATAAGTTTACCTTTTCCATTTGCTTTATCCATACTAAATTGGCCATAATAGGTAGGACCATCTATCCATTTTAATATACCTCTTCCATGTTTTTGATTATTAAATTGATTCCATTCTCCATAATATTGAACTCCGTTTGAATATTCTATGGTTTTTAAACATACTGTTTGTATGTCATCGGAGATAGGTGGATAATTTTGTTTTAAATAATTTATTTCTTCTTGAGATATTAAATTATTTTCTGCTATATGATAAGGAAGATCACTGTCGATGTAAGGAAAAAATTTTCCGAGAAAAATTGGTTTGTTTGTTAATTGTTTTCGAATTAAAAATCCTCGAATTAAACTTTGAATTTTTGTTATGCTTTTTATAAAAATTTTTGGATCACGTTTTTGAACTCTGTTGACTATAATTATTATAATTAAAAAATTTTACGAAAAAGTTGCAATTGACTTTCATTTACTATTGAAATGTCTTGTTCATATGTTTTTGAACGTAAACATGAACAATTTGAACCCATTTTAAATTATTTTTTTAAATTATTTTTAATAAAATAAAATATAATTTTTTATTAAAAATATTTTAAATATTTTTTTTCTATTATGAATAAAAATTATTAATTTTTTAATTGAAAAAATAAATGAAAAAAATTATTTATAATTGTAATAATAATAATAATAATAATAATTCTGAAGATAATAAAATATTATTTAAATCGTATATTAAAAAAAGTTACGAATTAAATAATCCTATGTTTAAAACAAATTTAACAATTCAAAGTTATATTAATAAAAAATTAAATAATTATAAAAATAATAATAATAATAAATCTATTAATTTAAAAAAATCTTCCTCAGAATTAATGAATATTAATAAATATAATAATGATTTTAATTATAGTAATTATAATGAAAATTCAATATCTAAAATATCAAAAAATATTCTTTTTAATAATTTAAATAAATTAAAAATTAGAACAAAATCTAATAATAAAACAAAAAATATTTTAAAAGTTTCTAATAATGCAAGTATTAATTCAAACAATAATAATTTAAGAAATTCTTGCATTGATTTTAAATATATATTTAATATTGAAGAGGAAAAATTAGAAAAAATTAAAGAAGAAAATAATATATTAAAAAATAAATTAATGGAATCACAAATAACAATTAAAAATTTACAAAATATTATTCAAAATTTAATAATAAAAGATAATAATAACGATATTAAAATTAATAATAATAATGAAATTAAAAATTATATTCCACAACCAACTCCTTATGTAAATATAATAAGTTATAATGATAATATTGATAATATTAATTTATATAAAGAAAATAATATTAATATAAATAATAAAAGTAATAAATTAAATGAAAAAAGTAAAAAAAGAATAAAAATTAAAAAATATTATAAAAGTTATAGTAAAGATAATTTTTTTAGTTCAAAATAATATTAATAAATTTAAAAAATAATAATTAAATAAATTAAATTTAGATATAAATACAATAAATAATAATATTATTATTAATATATTTATTAGTTTATAATATTAAATTTCAAAAAAAAAATTAATTTCTTATTAAAAAAAAGATATATTATTATTAACTCATAATGCCTAATTAATTAATATTGTTTTAATTATAAACAAATTTAATATTATTATATATTATATAATAAACTATCAATAAAATAAATAATATTTAATGCCCGTAAATAATAATAATATTTATTTCAAAGTCTAAAACAAATCATCATTCATAAAAATGTTTCTAAACTAATAACCATATTATTATATAAATTTTATTTATTATTTTTATAAATTTTAAATATGCAAATTCAAACGAAACAAGAAGAATTAAAAAATTCCCATCAAAAAATATTTTTAATTCGAAAAGTAAAAAAACAAAATAAATGGACCAAAGAAGAAGATGAAAAATTAATAAAATTGGCTCAAAATTTTAACGAAAGAAAATGGAAAGAAATATCAAAATCTTTCCCAGAAAAAAATGCACTTCAATGTTTTTCAAGATATAAAAGAATTAAACCAGGAGTAAATAAAGGTCCATGGAAAACTGAAGAAGATAATAAAATATTAAAGCTTATAGAAAAATTTGGAAAAAAATGGTCAAAAATTAGTAATATTATAAAAACTAGAAATGGAAAACAAATTAGAGACCGATATTTAAATATTCTTGCCCCGAATTTAAATAAAAAAAAATTCACTATTCAAGAAGATATTAAACTTATTAAATTATATAAAATATATGGGAATAAATGGGCAAAAATTAAAGAATTTTTTAAAAATAGAACTACTGAAATGATTAAAAATAGGTTTCATTCTTCTATTACAAAAAATTATCAAAATTATTTAGTTGGAAATAAAAATATTGAAATTTTAGAAAATAAATATTTAAATTCGTATAATAATAATAATATTAATAATAATATTAATTTAAATATTTATTTCAATAATAATAATAATAATGATAATATTAATAATAATATAAATAATAATAAGATTGAAATAAATAATAATAATATCATTATTAATAATAATAAAATTTATATTAATCAAATCAATAATAATAATAATAATAAAAAAGATAAATCAAATGAATCAACAGTTTGTACAAAACAAGATTTATCAACATTAAAACTTTCAAATAATCAATCATCAAATCAATCAAATCAAAATGAAAGTAAAACTTCACATTCAGGTGGAAAACAAAGTCAAAGTGATTCATCAAAATCATCAAAATCTTCAAAATCAAGTAATAAAAATTCTTTAAATGGTGAATTTGAATATTATTTCGAAGATGAAGAAGAATATTTTAAACAAGAGAATTTATCAAATTAAATATGTAATTTAGTATATTAATATATACAATTGTATAAATACAATTGTATTTGTATGGATTTAGAAAATATAAATAGTAATTGAAAAGGATTTTTATTTTATATATTTTTAATTAGAACATATATGAAAAATTTTGGTAATTTTTTAATATATGTTTTTTGTATAGAATTTATTATTTTAGAATATATAAATAAGCTCTTTATTAATTGAGATAAAATTTATTATGTAAATATTTTTTATTTTATCTCTTATATATTCAAATGAGATTACTTAAAATTAATAATTATTGATAACTTTATTAATGTTAAAAAATGTATAGATTTTTTAAAATTAATGAAATTCTCCTATTAGGTAATTTTAAATATTAATTTGTATAGGTTGTATGGAAATTATTAAAAAAAATTTAATAATCCTTAAACAATCTTTGTTTCCAAAATCCTTTTTTAATTTTAATTATGTAATAATTTTTATCCTTGTAAATTTATTAGTTATTAAAATTATTTTTATTATTTATAATATATTTTAATTATATTATATTCAATAAAAAAATTAATATATTTTATTATATTTATTATATAACTAATTATTATGGATAGTTTAAGAAATATGATAGGGAATACTTCAACTTATGTAAATAATGTTGAACCTAATAATTTATCAATTAATAATATTTCAACAATTAATAATAATCCAAACGAAATTCTAGAAAATTCCAATGAATATAATAATAATAATGAAAATAATAATAATAATAATGATTATAACAATAATTCAACAATAAATAAACATCAAAGTCGTAGTCAAAGTCCAAATATTCAAAATTCAAACATTTCTTCAATCAATAACAAAATAAATGATTATAATTATCAAAATCATCGTCCAATTTATAAAAGCCAAGATTTTAATTCAAATCAAATAGCTCGAAATGGTTATTACATAACAAGAAACAACATAAATCACATATTAAGAAACAAAGAAATAGTAAAAGAATATGAATTTCGATTACGTGAAGAAAAACTCCGAAAAGAAAACGAAGCATTAAAACTTCTTTTAAATCATCGATATCAAACAAATTCATATGGTTTAGTTCGTTCTCGATTATTTGATTATGAATCAAAACAAAAAAAACGTAAAAAAAAAATTAATTATAAACCTTTATATAACCCATATCGTTGGGCATATATAAATTTCCCATATCAAAATGATGATGATATAGTTATAATGGATGATGGAACATTAAAATACTATCAAAGTTTAGCCGAAAAAAGTTTGAGCCTACCTAAAATAGAACCCCCTATACCCCCTTCAACAGCAAAGTTAAAAAAATCTACAAGTAGACATATTTTATATCCCGTTGAAGTTAATGATATACCTGAAGATGAATATAATAATAATGAACTTAATAATTATAATAATAATAATAATTATAACGATGATGAAATAGATGAAATACCACCTTCAACTGGAAAAATGTACCCAAGCCCTAGTCATTCTTTGTTATATAAAAAACATCCTATATCTCAAACTGTTAAATTAGACCCCCTTAAAAAATATCTTTATGAAAAAAAATATAATAGTAATAATTATAATAATATAAAAAGTGATAGTTTAATTTCTCCTGGAAATAATTTATATTTACATAAAGATTATGGAAGAATTCCTGCTTATTTAATTAGAAGAAAAGAAGAATTGAAATCTTTAGAAGAAGATAAAACACGTAGAGAAAGAGAAAGAAGATTACCAAAAGGAACAAGATTTTTAGATGAAAATGAAAGAAAAAGTAGAATGATTGAATTAAGTAATTTAAAAAGAGATTTAGAAGATGAATTATTTAAATTACCTATTGCAAGATTATCATATAAACAAATTGAAAGAAAAGGAGAAATTGAAAAAGCTTTAGATACAATTGATGAAGAAATGAATAGATTATCTTATAAAGATGTTATAGTTAAAATATAAATTAATATAAATATATATAATATTTAATTATCATATTTATTTTTTTATATATCATATAAATTATTTTAGTGATTAATATTTAATTTATTTATATTTTTATATATAAATAGTTTTTCACTAATATTTATATTAAATTTCCTTTTTTTATCAAATTAAATAATGTGTTAATAATACTATTTTTTATAATTATAATTTATAATTATTAACTATCAATGTTATAATATATTAAATATAAAATAATTTAATGTTATATTTAAGAAAAAATTGAATTTGGATAATTTTTTTATTTTATCTCTTAAATTTACACAGATAATTTTTTTTTATTTATAAATATATTTACAAATAACCATAAAAGAAATAATAATATATATTTATATTTTTTAATTCTTTATATTGAATTAAATTTATCTACTATAATAATTGAATCATTAACTTTTGTTTTTGTTTCATTCATTTCATTAAATTCATTATACATTTTTAATATTGATATTAAAGTTGACCAATTATCATCTTTACTTTTAGTATTATTATTATTATTATTATTAAAATCTCTATTTTTAACTATATTAAAATATTTATCAGTAACTTTTTCTTTTTCTTTTTCTTTTTCATATAAAACTGAATGTCTTAAATTTTTATCTAAAAATAATTGAATATCTAAAGGAACATCTATATTATTATTATTTGCAGGATTTTTTTCAATTACAAAATCAAATCTCGATTCTTTTTTTGATTTAAATATTTTATTTAAACTATTTATTGTTATATAAGTTTTTTTCTTTTTATTTTTATTATCATTATTATTATTATTATCATTATAATTAATATTATTATTATTATTTTCGTTTAAATTATTTATAACTCTACCATAAATATTACTATTTGAATTTTTATTATAATCAAAATCAAATTTATTTTGATTATTAAAAATAAAATTTTGAAAATTCATATAATTTAAATTAGTTTGTAAATAACATAAAACAATGTCTTTTGAATAAACAACATAACTATTAGGAAAATAAGTTCTTAAATGTTTATTTTTCTCAATTAGTGCTCTTTTTTCTTTAGTAAATATTTTACTTAATTTAATAGCTAAAACATGTTGGTTCGAAAATAAATTTTTATTATTATTTAACTCATCTTTACTAATAATATCTTCATCATTAGCAAATTTATGCAAAAATAAACAATCTTTATTTAAACATTTCGAATTCTTTAAAAAATTTAAACAATATTTAGTAGTTCCATAACTAGCTTTTATAATATGATTATCAATAATTGTGTTATCTAAAGCTAAAATTGCTAAAGAACTTTCACTATCATTTGAATAGGTAACATAACATGAATATGAAGGTCCATTTGGATTATTTGAATTATATGTTTTATTTTTATTTATGACAAATTTTGTGATTTTTCCATATTGTCCAAAAAATTCATAATTTTTTAATAAAGAATCTTTTTTTATTAAATTTAAAGAGAGACCTATTATATAAACTAAATTTTTTTGAATTATTCGACTGTTTTCTAAATTTGAAATTTCTGAGGAATTTGATGAAAAAAAATTTTTATTTTGAGATGATGTGTTTGAAGGAAAAAATTGTAGATTAGAATGTGAATTTTCTAATATAGACATTTAATTTAATTTTTATAATTAAGGATAAATAAATATCTATTAAATTAATTAAATTTATTTTTTTTATGACGTTGATTTATTAATAAAAAATATTTTTAATTTTTATAAAATAATATTTTATTTATTTATATTTAAATTTTTGAAAAAATAAAATTCGAATAAAAAAGAAATTTTTTTTAATTTAAATTTATAATATAATTATTAAATTCATATAAATTTTTAAAATCTAAAATAAATTCATTAAAATTTTTTTTTTCTGTGTTCAACATTGCAATAGCAACATTTGCATTTAAATTTTCACCATTTGTTTCAATATATTCAAAAATTTCTTTTAAACTATCTATTTTATCATTATTAATAATACAAAATTCATTTAAAGATTTTTTATATGCGAATAATTTATTATTAATATTTTTAATTTCTTCATTTTGAAAATTTTTTAAATTAATATTTTCAACACTCAATAATTTATTATAATTTTCATAAAAACCAATAAAATTTTTAATTAATTTAATAAAATCATTTTTATTTTTTTTATTTAAAACTTTATGTAATAAAGAATTAAAAAAATTATCAAATTCTTTAATAATATTTTCTTTTCTTTTTTTATTTTTATTATTATCTTCATTATTATCCTTATTATATTTTTCATTATTATCATTATTTTTATCTTTTTTATTCCTTTTTTTTTTATTATTTTCCTTATTCTTCTCATTTTTATCAGAAATATTTTCTTTATCAGTAAATTCGATGTATCTGCTAAGAGCATTTCTATTAAATATATCAATAGTTTTCATAGTTTCTCCGATTAATTTTGGATCTATTTTACTCAATTTTAACATACCTTCTTCCATATTTCTATTTGTTAAAAATAAGAAAAAGGAATAAAACCCTGCAAAAATTACAGTAATAATACTATATATAATTATTATAAGATAAATACCGAAAC
>JAEEGK010018668.1_pt1 | contig 14981 bp, 5 predicted proteins | sample 8958771 | NCBI WGS metagenome assembly JAEEGK01 (sample SAMN16246547, study PRJNA631951) | gut metagenome | biome: gut microbiome; feature: rumen; material: SC-attached | host: Bos | place: Iran: Karaj | collected 2018-10 | reverse complement strand
GTGGTTGCAAATTCATCGCCTGCTTCGAGCTGCGCCGCGTCATAGGAATATTGAATATCTTTAACATCCGGCAGTACATCGCCGTAAGTCATGGTCTGCGTGTCAATTGTGACATACAGATCACGTTTGCCCACGACCAAATCGCCGAAATCGTAGTTGACGACATATTTGCCTGTGACGATGTTTCCGCCTGCGTCGCGAACCGTGGCGACGGCGGTGATGGCATCCGCATATGTTCCGGCCATGATGTGGCCTGAATCCGTGATGGAGGCATTGGCGATATTCAAATTCAGCGAGACGGAGAGCGTGTGACCGTTGGAGAGAGGGCCTGTGAAGCTGTAGGACAGCGACGGCGCGGCATCGCCATATATCATGTTTTTGTTGTCAACACGTATGGTAAGGACAGGCTTTTGTTCCACGGCCAGGCAGAGGTTTCCATTGACAACATCCAATGTATATGATTTATTGCCAATTGTCTGCGTCACGCCTCTTGTAAGCCGGGCGGTCTGGGAGGTATTCTTGACAGAAAGCGTTATATTTTTATTGAAGGCCGTCGCATTGCCTGCGAGATTGTACTGGCCATTTGATTGTGAGGCACTTACGGTGATAAAATAATTCGACGCATTGAGCAAGGCGATGTCGTTGACAATGACTCTGTCAGCCGTTGTCCGTTCGGAAACATCGAACGTTATGGCGGCATTTGCCGCATTGGCGGTCGCCGACAGCGTCATGGTTCCGCCAAGAACCACGTCGCCTTGCAGGATTCCGCCGCCGGCAAAGAACATTCCGCCGGAATGGACAATCGTGTCTCTTGCCGTGCCGCCGTTGGAAACGACCAATTGGCCTGCGGAATTCACGATTGTCCCGCTTACGGTACCGTTGTTGGAAACGGCCAGATGGCCGCTGTTGATGGTCGTTGCGGTTGCCGTTCCACCGTCACAAACATCGAGCCAGACGTCATTTGCCAACGTCGTGGACAACGCCGCGCCACCGTTGGAGACTTTCATCCAGCCCGCGTTGAACGTCGTGGACAACGCCGTGCCGCCGCTGGACACCATGAGATGGCCGCCATTGATGGTCGTGGCAACGGCGGAACCGCCATTGAAAAGATCCAGCCAGCCGTTGCTTTCCAACGTCGTTGAGACTGCCGAGCCGCCTTCGGACACATTGATATAGCCACCGCGATTGATTGTGGAAACGGCTGTGCCGCCGTCGGTTGCATAAATATGCCCGTTTGAGTTGACGGTTGTGGAGACCGCCACGCCGTAGTCGTCCAGATTGAGAACGCCACGTGAATTGACGGTCGTCGAAACCGCCGTTCCGCCGCTGGTGGCGTTCAGCTGACCGCCTGAAGTAACCGTCACGGCGACGGTCGAGCCGTTTTCGCGAAGAGTCAGCGTCAAATTCGAATGGACGTCAACGCCTCTGACCACGCTGCCGTAGGAAAAGGCCGAGCCCGCGCTTGTGCCTTGAATGTCCGTTTTGGCGCCAATGCCCATGCTAAGCCTGGCCCCCTGCTCCGCGACGATTCCATGGACATACGCCGTGCCGCCCATGACGTACAGGTTGCCGCCGGAATTGATGGTCGCGTTCGTCACCGATCCGCCCGTGCGGACATGGAGGTTTCCGCCGTTTCTCACCGTCGTGAACGTCACGTTGGCCCCGTCGTTCGCGTACAGATAACCGCCTGATTTCACGAGCGTTGACACGACGCGCGCCCCTCTGTTGGCGGAGAGGTGGCCGCCGGCGTTCACATAGGAGGAAGACACCGCGCCGCCGCTGCTGACGATGACCATTCCGCCGGAATTCACGTCAACATATCTCGCCGAGCCGCCTGCGGAGACATAAACGACTCCGCCATCGATCTTTGCGGCATCCATGAAGCCGCCGTCAAGATGGATCTGGCCTCCTGTCTGATTCGTCGAAACAGCCTTGCCGTTATTGTAGACAAAGAATCGCCCATTATTGACAAGCGTCGAATACGCGGAGCCGCCTGCCCAGACATTCAGCATACCGCCGGAAGCAACGGTCGTAGAATTGACGACGCCATATACTTCTATGGACTTGTTCGCCGTCGCCGTCAGACCGGTCGACGTCTGCCCATTGTACACGATGACAGAAGTCGCCGCCGCATACGCTATATCCGCTTGGGGAGCAACGGTCTGGATGCCACTGCCAAATGCGACGAGTATCTGGGATTCTTCTGACATCGGATTGCCTTTTATCTTCTCCATGGAATGACGATTATTTGACAAAATGCCGAAGGCAAAGCATTCGACGCCCTATGTTCCTTATTTTCAATAATTCAGCATTCGCATTCAGCATTCAACCTTCAGCATTGCCTTTAAAGGTCGGAATCTTCTTGATGGTCGCGATGACCTGCTCGGCGGAGATGAGGCGCGTGCATTCGAACTGTCGGTCGTCGCCCTTGTGGCGGGGGCACCAGAGGAAGTCGAAATGGTCGAAATCCTCCCGCATGTCGTTCCAGCAGGAATGGCATGTGTGGTAGTTGATGATGCGATACGGCGTGTGGAACTCGTTCGTGGGATGCGTGAAGCCGCTGATCATCACAATCGGCACCTTGCAGCCCCATGCGACCCACGACAAGCCGCTGGAGAGGCCGATGAAAAAGTCTGCGTCCTTTATCAGATTGACACGTTCCTGCAGCGGTATGTCGCCCGTGAAATCCTCCGCGCCCCACGGGATGTAGTTCCAGTGGAGGCCCGTGCCGTGGACCTTCTCCTTGTCAATGCACAGGACGCGGTAGCCGTTGTCCTTCAGGAACTTGACGACCGGGATCCAGCCGAACGGGTTGTTCCAGTATTTCGCCTGGGAGGAGGACTGCGCGGCGATGCAGACGTACTTTTCCTTTATCTGCCGCGGGGCGGAAAGATTGAAGCGTGGCGGCAGATCGTTCAGATCGTCGCCGTCGAGGCCGAGGATGTAGCCCGCCGTGCGATGGAGGCCGATGTAGCGGAAGTCGATGGGCTGGTTGTCCACGTCGCCCTTGAAGAACAATCCCATGTAGTAACTCGCGTACGGCTTGTATTTTACGGTGTCCTCCGGGGCGATGAACGTGATGTTCGGGTATTGGTCTTTCACGAGCGTCGCGATCCACGGCGTCATGACGCAGACCAGCTTGCAGTCGTGCTTCTTCTGGAAGCGCTCCACATAACTGAACCAGCCGATGCTGTCGCCGATCGTGCCGACGGGCAGCTGGACCATGACCTCCTTGCCACGCAAGTCCATGTCATGCTGGAAGATGGGCGTGTCGTTGCCCTTCTCGTGGATGATGAGACGGAACTTGATGTAGAACTTCTTGACGGACGTCACGAAGGCGCCGGGCACCGTGTCGTTGCTGTAGAGGACGACGCCCGTGTCGATGTCCATGAACGTCACATGGTACGTCTTCCCGTTGTGCGGGAAGAGGATGCGGATGCCGTGGTTGAAATCGAATTTGATGCCTTCCACGGCGTCCAGCACGGGAATCTGCGGGATTTCACCGTAGATCGACTTCTGTGCGCCCTCCGGCCGCTTCTGACCGGGCGCGAGATCCGGATCGCCTGTCGATTTGGGTGGTTCGGACGGTGCGGCGGCGGAGACGGAAACAGGAGCGGCGGTGTTGACGCTGATGTCGCCGACAGGAGCTCCAAAAGACGGGTTGATGGTGAAATCCGGCATGACTATTCCTTAAATAAGTAATGAGTAATGAAAAAATCCAATTACTGACCACTAGCCATTGACCACTAATCACTGATTCTTTTTCAGAACGCCTGCCTCGACAAGCTTGTCGATGAGCTGCTGCATGGAATCAAAAGCCGCGAGGAAGCCCTGCGGCGGCATAATGATACGATATTTGGCTTCGGGCGTGGGAGCCTGACCGTCTTCCTGCGGTTGCAAGGTGACGAAATCGAAGCGAACCATGCCGCCTGCAAAATGAATCTGTCCAATACCGTCCGCAAAGATTTCCTTTTTCTTGTCTGCCATAGTGATGCCTCGTTGTTAAGTATGAAGAACGTATTATATAATGGAAAAAATTATAGAAAATTTAATAATGTAGCGATTCTTCAAATGATGTCAAATCGAAGCGAAAAGTCTTTGGGTTATATTGGGAGGGGCGCACTCCAGTGCGACCGCGGCGACATCCGTCGCCGCATGTCAAGACATGTTTTCGCGTGACAGATGTTTGCGCGAACGCGCAAACGGTCGCCACGGGGAGGGGCGCACTCCAGTGCGACCGCGGCGACGTCCGTCGCCGCATGTCAAGGCATGTATGCGGCGATTGCAACAATAATTGTTTGCGCGAACGCGCAAACTGTCGCTCTGGAGAGCGACCCACCCGGCCTTATGCAAGCATCCCTCTATTTTTATTCTCAAAAATCCTCTCGCTTCCGAATTCGTCGAAGGCACCGGATTCCAGCAGTTTGCCGTACTGTTCGCTGCCGTCGTCGCCGAACTTCAACGAAATGTTTTCCTCCGCGACGCCGCTGACGGCGACGGACTTGTCGCCGTCGCGATACGTCAACGAAGCTGCATCCCATTTGTCCAACGAACCGTCGTCGAACCACAGCGTGACGTTGCCGTCCGCCAATTGTTCAACGGAATCGTTGCCCCAATCACCGCCGAAGGCGAAGATGTCGTCCCCACCACCGCCATGCAACGAATCATCGCCGTTACCGCCGACGATCACGTCGTTTCCGCCTGCTCCAACGATGCGGTCATTACCCGCATCGCCGAACAGTGTGTTGTCGCCATTGTTTGCCCAGATGACATCGTCGCCAAGACCGCCCTTCACGGTCATACCGCCGCCAACATAATCAAATCGTTGGCTCGTCAAATCGATGATGTCATCTCCCGCTCCCGCGCGGATTTCATCAATCTTTGCAATACGCGCCTGTGCGTCAAGTCCATCTGGGAACGCTGAATAGACGTCGTCGATGAACAACGCATCACCGTTGGTGTCGTCCGTCATTAGCAGAATAGACGCGTCATCGCTTCCCGCAAAGATATCATTAATGGCGTTCTTTCCAACCAAAGCTGCCGTCTCGCCCGTGCCATTCCATTCACCGATTCCAACGTGCTGAGCCTGATAGTTTCCATTCCATTTGAACGAGCTGATCGTAAACATGACATCGGCCAAGCCATTGTCTTCAGCCACAACGTATTGGCTTACGTCTTCATGCTCATTTTGAACATTGATACTACCGGCATCCGACCAGATGTCTGACTGGTTTGGTTTGACGCTCAAGGCTACTTCACCAGACGGAGCATTCAAAAGCTCCACGCCTTCTGCCGCTACGCTTGGCAAATCGATGCTTCCAGTAGCTGTTCCAATGACAACATCATACTGATCTGCCCATGCAGCGGTAGCATCGTCAACCCAACTGACGACCACTCCGTCATCCATCGTATCTATATCAATAGTCGTCACGTAGGCATTAAAGGCTTCAACAACATAGTTGTCGGTCACCGCCACATTACCGGCGATGTCCGTCAGGCGGAATCTGACGGAGCCATTTTCTGCAACGGAAATCGTTCCACCCGAAGCATCAAGCCATTCGCCGTCCTTCCAGGAATACTGGAGATTCGACAACATTTCATTGACTTCGATGGAAATGGCAACTAGGCCTGACTCATCAGGAGAGGAAATCTCAATTCGAGAGATTGATGGGGCGGTCGTGTCGATGTTCGTAAATGTGATCTGTGCCGTACCAACGTTCCCCGCCACATCCATCGCCTTGAAATAATACGTTCCATTCGCTGTGACATCCAGTTTGCCTTCGTACTTTGTCCACTTTTCGTTGTCTGTTGACCAATAGACGTCTATTCCTTTTTCCGTCGTCGCCGTCAATTTTGCAGATTGCAACGGCGAGACAGTGTCGCCAGTCAGCGTGATGACAGGTGCAGTCGTGTCGATGTTCGCGAATATGATGGAGTTTGTGCCTGTGTTGCCCGCCTCGTCTGTCGCCTTGAAGTAATAGGTCCCGTTCGCAATAATGTCCAATTCGCCTTCATATTTCGTCCAGTTGGCGTTGTCCGTTGACCAGTAAATGTCCACGTCATCATCCACCGTTGCAGAAAGCGTGCTCTTCTGCAACGGCGTTGTGTTGTCGCCTGTCAACGTGATGACAGGTGCGCCCGTGTCAAGATTTGCGAACGTAATTTGTTCTGTTCCAGTATTACCCGCCGCGTCTGTCGCCTTGAAGTAATAGGTCCCGTTCGCCGTGATGTCCAGTTCGCCTTCGTATTTCGTCCAGTTGACGTTATCTATTGACCAATAAATGTCCAGACCCGCTTCTGTGCTTGCAGTTACCGTGCTCTGTTGCAACGAACTAGTATTGTCACCTGTCAACGTGATGACAGGTGCTATATTGTCGATGTTCGTGAACGTAATGAAGTTCGTTCCCGTGTTACCCGCCGCGTCCGTCGCCTTGAAGTGGTATGTGCCGTTGGCCGTGATGTCCAGCGGGCCTTCATATTTCGTCCACGCCTCGTTGTCCGTGGACCAGTGGATGTCCACACCGTCGTCCGTCGCGGCGGACAGCACGCTCTTCTGTAACGGATTCGTGTTGTCACCCGTCAGCGTGATGACGGGGGCGGTCGTATCTATGTTCGTGACAGCGAATGCCTCGCTAAGCGTCTCGTTGCCGGCAGCATCCACAGCCTTGAAGACGACAGAGCCGTTTGCAGTGAATTCCACACCGTTTGCATATTCAACGTAATCGCTTCCGTCCTTCGAGTAGAACAATGTGACATCGTTCGCGTCGTCGCTGGCGGACGCCGTGACCGTGACTTTTCCATTAGTCGGCGTCGTCACGTCCGCCGAGATGTTAGAAATGGTTGGTACCACGGTGTCGATGTTCATGACCGCGAACGCCTCGCTTAACGTCTCGTTTCCGGCAGCATCTATAGCCTTGAAGACCACCGAGCCGTTTGTAGTGAATTCCACACTGTCGTTGTATTTAACGAATTGACCATTGTCCTTTGAATAATAGAGCGTGACATCATTTGCGTCGTCGCTGGCGGACGCCGTGACTTTCACCTTTCCATTCGTAGGTGCTGTCACGTCCGCCGCGATGTCGGAAATGACAGGAGCCTTGATATCGATGTTTGCGAATGTTATCTGCGCCGTGCCGACGTTGCCCGCCGCGTCCGTGGCTTTGAAGTAGTAGGTATTGTTGGCGGCAATCTCCAAAACTTTTAGGTATTCCGTCCATTCACCATCATAATCGCCGGAAGTCGTGTTGTAATAGAGTTTCAGGCCAGCTTCCGTCGATGCCGTCAGCGTGGACTTCCGCAGCGCGTCCGTCGTGTTGCCAACCAGTTCGACGACCGGCGCGACCGTGTCGATGTTCGCAAATGCAATCTGCGCAGTTCCGACGTTGCCAGCGGCGTCCGTGGCTTTGAAGTAGTAGGTGTTATTGGCGGTAATCTCCAAAGCTTCTGTATATTCCGTCCATTCGCCGTCATAATCGGCGGAAGTCGTGTTGTAATAGAGCTTCAGACCGGCCTCGGTGGATGCCGTCAGCGTGGACTTCCGCAGCGCATCCGTCGTGTTGCCAACCAGTTCGATGGCCGGCGCGACCGTGTCGATGTTCGCGAACGTGATCTGCGCCGTACCGATGTTGCCAGCTGCGTCCGCCGCCTTGAAATACCATGTGCCGTTTTCGGTGACATCAAGTGCGGCAGAGTATTCCGTCCATTCGCCGTCATAATCGGCGGAAGTCGTGTTGTAATAGAGTTTCAGACCGGCCTCGGTGGATGCAGTCAGCATGGACTTCCGCAGCGCATCCGTCGTGTTGCCAACCAGTTCTATGACCGGTGCAACCGTGTCGATGTTCGAGACTTCAAACGCCTCGCTGACTGTCTCGTTTCCGGCAGCATCGACAGCTTTGAAAACAACAGAACCATTTTCCGTGAATACGACACCATTTTTATAAGCAATCAATTCGCCGCCGTCCTTTGAATAGAAGAGCGAAATCGCATTCGCTTCGTCTGTTGCGGATGCAGTGACCGTCACCATTCTATTCGTGAGAGTTGTCACATCGGCTACTATGGTCCCTATGATAGGTGCTGTTCTATCAATGTTATCAATGGTGAGTTTGGCGGTTTCCGTATCGTGTCCTTCGGCATCTGTTCCTTTCACATGGATAACACAATTCTCCGTAATGGTGATTTTTCCTTCAACGATGTTCTTCCATTCCTTCCCTTCAAACGAATAATAACCATTTTCAATGCCTTCATGGTAGGTTACCTGAACAACCACGTTCTGATTAGTCGGCGAAGTCGTGCTGAGTTCACATATAGGTGCCAGTCGTCTTGCTTTCGATATGTCGAAGACGATCACAGAAACAGATTCAAGCTCCCGTTCCTCGTCTGCATAATCGTAGGTACCATTCCAGGTCATGCGCTTGTTGTGTTCATAGCAGTCATCCAGAATGATTTCCTTGTTCTTTTCATCATAACCATAGCCCAACATGGAATGGCCTGTGACATGGATGACAACCGCCCGCCCAGCGTCGATTTCTGCCATGTAGTCTTCAAATGTGAAGCTTCCGCCCGCTCCATCCACCGCTACCGTTCGGGTGAGGCTCCCGTCAAGCTTGTATCCCTTGGATTCGATATACAACGACAATCCGCATAGGAAATCCTTCACTGCCAGATTACTGTTTTGGGACAACTCGTCAAGTGTGCCTCTATAAGCAAGACTGGCGTTATCTTCGCCGCCACGGCCACACATTCCCGTGCCGAGCCAAGCTGCGATGCAGTCGTAATATTGTGTATTCAGTTCCTTCGTGTTCCCGATGAAGGTATATGGGGCTTCCTCATCTTCTGTTTTGCCCACAAAGAGGGAGACATACTGCTCGGAGGCTATGGCCCTGCCTAGCGCCATATCGAAAGCGTTCATGTTCCATGCATCACCATCAGTTCCACGAGACAGTTGCTCCACTGTTCCCTCGATAAGATTGGAATAATCAAATCCAAGATAACCGTTTAAATCATAATATCCCAGAAGCATGCCGACAACCGTAGCCGTGCAGCCATACATGTACTCGGCCTGCGGTATGGCACCAGGCACAGTTATTGTACCGTCATAGAATCCGATGGAAAAGAGCGCCTTCTCCGACCATTCCGATATATTCCCCGCATGGTCGAAAGCCTGTACTTGGATACAGTACGTTCCATTCTCCAGATTGCGCAGCAAATACTGGGAATCTGCAACTCTCAATGTCTGCATATCATCTGGTGATAGAATCGATGCGTAGCGGATGTTGTATCCAGCCACACCGACATTGTCTTTGGCAGGGTTCCAGGAAACGAGCACCTTGCCATCATGGATAATTGTCGTTATAGTCACATCATCTATTTCTGGAACTTCCTTATCCGCCTGAGACGTAAAGCCTGCGGCGGTAAGCGTCAATCTCTTGTCGGTGTAATTCAATAACACTGATTGGCCATTTGAGAACACCACAGTATCGGGATAATCATAATGCCAGATGGCACTCTCCTCTCCGCAGACCAATGTCATGCATCGGTTCAAAATCAGATTCTCCGCGATAATATACATACCATCGACGGCATTCTCCACATCAACCATGATGTTATTGGCAGTCCAACCGCTTCGGAAAACACATGCTCCACTGTTCCGCTCCACGTTGATGGTCAGATTTGTCGTGATGGCTTCGTCTGCCAGATAGGCACCAGTGGATACAGCCAGATGTCCGTTTCTTAAGTACGTTTTGCCGTATATCCTTGCACCATCTTTATATGCAATGGTACCTTGCGAATTAGCATAGACGGCATATCGGTCACTGGCGCGTGACGCGAGGGAGGCATCATCCAATTCAATAGAATGAGCCATTTGCAGAAGACCATCTGCTGTCTCACCGGGCTGTGAAGATGCCGCAATCAATGTTCCATCAACAGTGGCTGTTATGCTACCGCCATATAGCGCATACGCCTTGTCTTTACCGAAAACGGCAATTGTGCCAGAAATACTGCCTGTGACAGTCAAAATACCGTTATAAACATCAGTAGCAAGACCATAAGCATCGCCACCATAGTTTACATTGCAGGAGGAAGCTATGATTGTTCCCATGATATCACCGTTCACAGTCAGAGTCTTTCCGTAGAAGCCATAAGCAGATCCATAACGTTCGCTGGTCAGCATAGAACCGTCAAGTAGTGAAATGGACGTTCCTCCAAAACTGCCGTTGATTGTCAAGGATTCATCCGCATGAATGCCTTCCGCATAACTTCCAGGGCCATTTCCTTGAGTTGCGAAAAACGTGATACCTGCTGAATAGTCCGCATCATCTATGAATGACACATCCAGATTGTTTCCGACAATTCCCCCTGCGGTCCAGCAATCGGAAACATGGGATTCCAAAGAGGCAAACATACCATTAAAATTAACCTTTCCATTATAAAAATCTCCCCAAAATGCGTCATCACCGAAGAGAATCGCAGCATTTCTTATGCTATCGCAATAAAGACTCCCCCCTTCAACCGTCACCGTGTAGTCGTCATCAAGAACTTGCACAGCCCCTGGATATGAACAGGAAATATCCGCCGTTTCCGTGATGACGACATCCCCGTAATATGTCATCGTTTTGTTGGAATGTCCTTCGAGTATATCGGTATGGGAAACACTTATGGACGATGTTTCGCTCCATTCGGATATATTGCCAGCAGGACCTGTGCTGCGGATACGGAAATACCAAACACCATTGCCAATATTGATTGCCCCCATCGTTTCCGTAAACGTGACTGTATGGACATTTTCCGTAAAATTTTGGTCTTTGGTATATTCAACTTCGTATGCAACCCATGTGGAAGACTCCACCTCATCCCATAACAGGGAAAGTTTGTTGTCAACCAAAGAGTATCGTACATTAGTTGGTGTGTTAGGCGGATCAAGGTTATTCACTGTGACGTTCAGCAGAAGCTTATTCTCGTCTTTTGTCAATTCCACGTATTTGCCTTCTGCAATCATGACTGTGCTTCCAACTGTCACAGCCGTCTGGACACTATCGTTAATTACCGTAATGCTCTTCAAATTCGTTACCCCACCGTAAATTAATGCATAAATGCCATAAGCATAAGAAACGTCTGCGGTGATGGTCAGTTTTGAATTCAGTTCGCCTGTCGCAATGCCCAGATAATAGTCCGACAGAGGGTTCCACAACTTAAAATTGATGCTGCCAGCCTTGGAGACCGCGTCCGAATACCGGACAGTGACCTGGCCTCCAATATCCCAATTTCCCAAAATATAGGATGTTTGAGTGTTGGCCACAGCGATTCCCCCCCTTTGGACGACAACATTCGCTGCTGTTCCGTGAGTTCCACAAGAATTTATCTGTAATAATCCACCGGACTGGACAGTGACCTCAAAAATACTAGCAGATTCCTGAATCTCAGCTGAACCTCCTGAATGTATGATAACATTCATAGCGGATCCTTCTGTAATACGTAAACGCCCCCATGCATCCACATTTTGTGCCATGCCTTGATTAAAAACATCAAGCAAGCCTCCATTATTCACTATGGTACTATTTGCAGTTCCGCCACTCAGGATTGAAAAATAACCTCCATTATTCACTATGGTACTATTTGCAGTGCCACCACTAGAAACATCAAACCTGACATAGTCCCCGCTGTTCACAGTAGTGTTATTCGCAATACCACCATTATCAACGCCAATATTGCCTCCATTGTTTATCGTGGTGTTGTTTATAATGCCACCACTGTTGACAACAATCCTGCCGCCGCTGTGTACCATAGTATTGTTTGCAGTCCCACCACTAGCGACAACAAGAACACCATTTTCAACAGTAAACTCAAAACAGCATGCATTTTTTATTTCAAAAACAGAACCTTTGGAAATTCCTTGTATGCATGTGTCTGGTGCAATCGTAAAGTGGTAGCCGCCATTAGTTAAGACGATTTCTGATACTGTGCCACCACTGGTGATGTAAAGGGAGCCGCCACTATTTACAGTGATATTGTTCGCCACGCAACCGCTGGAGATGTAAAGGGAGCCGCCACTGTTCACCGTGGTGTTGTCCGCTGTACCGCCGCTGAAGATGCGAAGAGAGCCTCCACTGTTCACCATGGTGCTGTTCGCCGTGCCGCCGCTGGAGATGTCAAGGTAGCCGCCGTTGTTCACCTCAGTATTGGTCGCCGCGCCGCTGATTAAGATATTAAGATGACCACCACTGTTCACCATGGTGCTGTTCGCCGTACCGCTGATGAGGATGTAAAGGGTACCTCTACTGTTCACCATGGTGCTGTTCGCCGCGCCACCGCTGGAGATGCGAAGAGAGCCTCCACTGTTCACCATGGTGCTGTTCGCCGCGCCGCCGATGGAAATGTGAAGGGAGCCTCCACCTTTCACCGTGGTTCTGTCCGCCGTGCCGCCGCTGGAGATGTAAAAGCAGCCTCTACGGTTCACCGTGGTGCTGGTTGCAGTAGTTCCGGAATGCAACGTCACCCATGTATCACTTATTTCTTTTCCTGTAAAGACATTGGCAATAAAAGTAGCACGAGCACCATCAGCAACAGAGACATAGCCGCCATTTTCTTTGATGGCTTCTGCACTTGCTCCACTATAGATATAAAGGCTACCTCCACTATTCACCATGGTGCTGTTCGCTGTGACGCCATTGCTGATGTAAAGAATACCTCCGCTGTTCAACGTGGTAGCGTTCGCCGTGCCGCCGCTATAAACAGAAAGACAACCTCCGCTGTTCAACGTGGTAGCGTTCGCCGTGTCGCCACTGTAGATGTAAAAAATTCCTCCGCTGTTCAAGATGGTTTCGCTCACCATGCCGCCATTGGAGGCCACAAGATTTCCACCCTTATTTACTGTGGTGTTATTCGCCGTGCCACCACTAGAGACTAAAAGCCAGCCTCCGTTATAAATCATAGTATTATTTGCCGTACCACCGATGGAGACATCAAGTTGCCCTCCACTGTTTATCATAGTATTATATGCTACGCCACCGCTAGACAAAATTAATCCAATATACCATTTTCCGCTGTTCAAGATGGTATTGCTTACCACACCGCCGTAAGACACTACAAGTCTTCCTCTCATGTTCACTGTGGTACTATTCGCCGTGCCACCATTAAAAACAATAAGACCATGATTCCAATCTCCGTTGTTTACGATAGTGTTATTCACCGAGCCGCCAGAGGAAACATATATACATCCAGAAGTAATATTCGCGGAATTAAGCACACCAAGAACACCTATAGACATTCCTGGTGAAACGACAAGTCCATTGATCGTCTGCCCGCTGGAAATGACGGATGTGATGGCCGCATATTTCTCCAAACCATTGCCTTCATGTTCCCCACCATATACAACATGTTCCATCTCATGTGCTATAACGGATGTCACCAAATCCAATGACGCTGTGGAATTCAAAAGGACAAAGGCATTGTCGTCATGGATTTGGTTGCCGGAATCGATGTTTTCCGCAAGGCCTAGGAAATCGCCATAAGCATCAAAGGCGGAAGTTATGCCAATGTAGATCGTGGAATACTCGTCTGTTTCAGGAAGTTCTGCGGTGAAAACGACATCGTCATCAAACTGCGCATTCAGTGCAGCGACGATGTAGGATATGTCCGTCAAATCAAAGCCAGAATCATCGACGGTGATATTGTCGATGAAAATATCCAGATCGCGGTTGTCATACGATGTCTCCGCGCCGTCGAAATCAAGATAGACGACCTGCGAGGAGGCGACCGCCAACTGCGGAACGACGGTCTGGATTCCACTGCCGGACGCGACAAGTATCTGGGATTCTTCTGACATTGTATCAACCTTATTATATATGATGAATTGAAAGGCAGAGAAGCACTATATATCTACCTTACAAATAATTATGAATTATGAATTATGCATTATGAATTATGCATTGCCTCTGAAGGTCGGAATCTTCTTGATGGTCGCGATGACCTGTTCTGCGGAGATGAGGCGCGTGCATTCGAACTGGCGGTCGTCGCCCTTGTGGCGGGGGCACCATAGGAAGTCGAAATGGTCGAAATCCTCCCGCATGTCGTTCCAGCAGGAGTGGCAGGTGTGGTAATTGATGATACGGTACGGCGTGTGGAATTCGTTCGTGGGATGCGTGAAACCGCTGATCATCACGATCGGAACCTTGCACCCCCATGCGACCCACGACAGGCCGCTGGAGAGGCCGATGAAGAAGTCCGCGTCTTTTATGAGATTTACGCGTTCCTGCAACGGGATGTCGCCCGTGAAATCCTCCGCGCCCCATGGGATGTAGTTCCAATGGAGCCCCGTGCCGTGAACTTTCTCCTTATCAATACAGAGAACACGGTAGCCGTTGTCCTTCAGGAACTTGACGACGGTAATCCAGCCGAACGGATTGTTCCAGTATTTCGCCTGGGAGGACGATTGCGCCGCAATGCAGACGTACTTTTCTTTGATCTGCCGCGGTGCGGAGAGGTTGAAGCGCGGCGGCAGGTCGTTCAGATCGTCTCCGTCGAGCCCGAGGATGTAGCCCGCCGTGCGGTGGAGGCCGATGTAACGGAAGTCGATGGGCTGGTTATCGACATCGCCCTTGAAGAACAGCCCCATGTAGTAAGACGCGTAGGGCTTGTACTTTACGGTGTCCTCCGGAGCGATGAACGTGATGTTTGGATACTGGTCTTTCACGAGTGTCGCGATCCACGGCGTCATGACGCAGATCAGCTTGCAATGATGCTTCAGTTGGAAGCGTTCCACGTAGGAGAACCATCCGATGCTGTCGCCGATCGTGCCGACGGGCAGCTGCACCATGACTTCCTTGTCCCGTAAGTCCATGTCATGCTGGAAGATCGGCTGATCGTTGCCTTTTTCATGGATGATGAGGCGGAACTTGATGTAGAACTTCTTGACGGACGTCACGAAAGCCCCGGGCACCGTGTCGTTGCTGTAGAGGACGACGCCCGTGTCGATGTCCATGAAC